>Ga0233425_10000896_pt1 | contig 71567 bp, 75 predicted proteins | sample Watercolumn_Towu_2_FD_181712 | JGI IMG/M metagenome (GOLD analysis project Ga0233425, IMG submission 181712) | Freshwater microbial communities from Lake Towuti, South Sulawesi, Indonesia - Watercolumn_Towuti2014_140_MG | ecosystem: Environmental > Aquatic > Freshwater > Lake | place... | reverse complement strand
GGCGGTTCCGAACTGGTCAAGAAGGCCGCGCCGGTCGTAGAACCCAAGGCGGAGAAGGCCCCCAAGGCCGCCGCTTCCAAGGCCGAGAAGAAACCGGCTGCGAAGGCCGCGGCCCCCAAGGCGGAAAAGAAACCCGCCGCCAAGCCGGCCGCCGCCAAGACGACCAAGACCGGGGCCAAGCCCAAGGCTTCCCCGAAGACTTCCGCCCCCAAGGGCAGGACGACCGCCAAGAAGAGCGAGTCCAAGTAGGCAGGAAAAGAGGTAAGCATGGCACATAAAAAAGGTGGCGGTTCCAGCCGCAACGGACGTGACAGCCAGGGCCAGCGCCTCGGCATCAAGAAGTATGCCGGCGAGCGCGTGGTCTCCGGGAACATCATCCTGCGCCAGCACGGTACCCACATCAAGCCCGGTCTGAATGTGGACATTGGCAGGGACGATACGATCTTCGCCATCATCGACGGCGTGGTCATGTTCGACATTGTCAAGGGCCGCAAGCGCGTGAACGTCATGCCGGTCGAAGAAAAGTAACCGGCGAAAGGATCTGACATGAAACAGGGTATTCATCCCAACTATTTTACGGATGCCCGGGTCACCTGCGCTTGCGGGAACACCTGGACCACCGGCTCGACCCAGAAAGAGATCCGCGTCGAAATCTGCTCGAAATGCCACCCGTTCTTCTCGGGTGAGCAGGCCCGCATCGTCGACATCGAAGGACAGGTCGACCGCTTCTACAAGAAGCTGCAGGCCCGCCAGTCCTACGTCGAGGACAAGAAGACCCGCACGGATGCGCGCGTCTCCCCGCAGCGCCCGATCGCCGAACTCGAACTGGGCACGCGCCCGACCGCCGCTCTGGAAAAGGCCGGCATCGCGGACGTCGGACATTTCCTGGACAAACTCGCCCAGGGCGAGGATGCCGTTCTGGCGATCGAGGGCTTCGGCCGCAAGTCGCTGATCGACATCAAGAAGAAGCTGCGCGCCTTCGGTTACGAACTTCCCGAGACGGCCGAAACTCCCGCCGAGTAGGTCTTGCCGAAAGGCGAAACTCAGGTAAACTTAACAGGCAGAGATCCTCTGCCTGTTTTCTTTTCATTCCAATGATCCCGAGGTGACATGAGCCCCCACATCCCCGGCACGGTCGAAGTGATCTGCGGTTCGATGTTCAGCGGCAAGACGGATGAGTTGATCCGCCGCCTGCGCCGGGCGACCATCGCCCGCCAGAAGGTCCAGGTCTTCAAACCCGCGATCGATGTGCGCTATGCGGTCGAGAAGGTCACCTCGCATGCGGGCACGGATTTCGATGCCATTCCGGTCAGCTGTGCGGCGGACATCCGCTCCCGGCTGGATGCGGAGGCCACGGTCGTGGCCGTCGACGAAGCCCAGTTCTTCGATGCGGAGATCGTTTCCGTCGTCGACGACCTGGCCGCCAGGGGCTTGCGCGTGATCGTGGCCGGGCTGGATACGGATTTCCGCGGCGAGCCGTTCGGCCCGATGCCGCTGCTGATCGCCAAGGCGGAGGAGGTCGAGAAGCTGCGCGCCATCTGCATGGTCTGCGGCGAACCGGCCGCGCGGACGCAGCGCCTGGTCAACGGCAAGCCGGCCCGCTTTAACGACCCGGTCGTGATCGTCGGGGCGGCGGAAATGTACGAGGCACGCTGCCGCCGGCACCACGAAGTCCCGCGTTAGCGGGACAAAGTCCCGCGCCAGCGGGACGGGCGGCTGGTGGATAGTTTATCTTTTTGGAGTTTTGCATGCAGGACTATCGAGACATACTTGCCGAGATCCTGATCGACGAGACCACGCTGCAGGAACGGATCCGCGAACTGGGCGAGCAGATCAGCCGCGAGTACCAGGGTGCGGACCTGGTGCTGATCTGCATCCTGCGCGGCGGGCTGGTCTTCATGGTCGACCTGATGCGCCGTATCAGCGTCCCCCACCAGATCGATTTCATGGCCGTCTCCTCCTACGGTTCCGGGGCGCGGCAGAGCACCGGCAGCGTCCGCCTGGCACTCGACCTGCAGACCGACATCCGCGGCCGGGACGTGCTCCTGGTCGAGGACATCGTCGACAGCGGCAACACGATCGCCTACGTGCTCGAATTCCTGCAGACCCGCCAGCCGCGCAGCCTCAAGGTCTGCACGCTGCTCGACAAGGAGGAGCGCCGGGAGACGCCCGTCCCGGTCGATTACCGCGGCTTCGCCATCCCGAACAAGTTCGTCTTCGGCTACGGGCTGGACCTGGACGAGTACTACCGCAACCTGCCCTTCGTGGCGGTCGTCGACCTGAAAAAATACAAGCCCCCGGCTTGAGGAGAAGCGCATGCAGGATTACCGTGAGTTCATCGATGAGGTCCTGGTCGACGAAGCGGCCCTGGCGAAGCGGGTCGGCGAGCTGGCCGCCCAGATCGACCGGGAGTACGCCGGGCAGGAGCTGCTCGTCGTCTGCCTGCTGCGCGGCGGCCTGACCTTCGCCGCCGACCTGACCCGCGCCCTGTCGACAACGCAAACCCTGGACTGCATGTCGCTCTCGTCCTACGGCGTCGGGCATTACGCCAGCTCGGGCAACGTGCGCGTCAACCTGGACCTGATGACCAACATCGAAGGCCTGAACGTCCTGCTGGTGGAGGACATCGTCGACAGCGGGCGCACGCTGGCGCACGTCCTGGACATGCTGCGCACGCGCAATCCGAAGAGCCTGAAGGTGTGCGTGCTGCTGGACAAGAAATACCGCCGTGAAGTACCGGTGCAGGTCGACTACGTCGGTTTCGACGTGCCGGACAAGTATGTCTTCGGATACGGCATCGACATCGACGAACATTACCGTCACCTCAAGTTCATCGCCTCCGCGGACCTGCAAAAATATAAGAAGTAGACCCGGAAGGGAGCCGGCAAGGAGGGGACGGGCATGGGTGGAGAAAAGCAGGATCCTTATGCAGGCCGCTGGATCGCCTCGATCCGTGGCCGGCTGGTCGCCCATGGCGGCACGCCGGAGCAGGCCCTGCGCCTGGCGCAATCGCGTTACAAGGAAACCCCCGAGATCCGATATATTCCGATGACACCTGCACTCGAAGTTCCGTCTCTCGTAAACACCATCCACGCAGCCCTGCCACAGGGAATGAAACTCTACCTGGTCGGCGGGGCGGTGCGCGACCTGCTGCTCGGCCGCCCGACCCATGATTTCGATTTTGCCCTGCAGGAGGACGGCATCCGGGTCGCCCGGGCGGTGGCGGATGCGCTCGGCGCGGCCATCTACCCGCTGGATGCCGAACGCGGCACCGGCCGGGTCCTGTACACGGCGCCGGACGGCGCCCGGCATGTGATCGATTTCGCCGCCTATCGCGGCGCGGACCTGGAAACCGACCTGCGCGGCCGGGATTTCACGATCAATGCGATCGCCCTCGACCCGGCGGATGGATCGCTCCATGATCCGCTCGGCGGCGTCCACGATCTGCGTGCGAAATGCCTGCGGCAGTGCTCCCCGACCGCCTTCACGGACGATCCGTTGCGCATCCTGCGCGGGGTGCGCCTGGCCGCGGCGCTGGACTTTCACATTCAGCCCGAAACACGCCAGGCGATGAAGCAGGCTGCGGACTGCCTCGGGCGGATCTCCGGAGAACGCCTGCGCGACGAATTGTTCCGCATCCTGGAGGGCCCCAAACCGGCGGCCTGTCTGCGCGCGCTGGAGATCCTGCGCGCCCTGGACGATATCCTGCCCGAACTGAGCGGCTTGAAAGGACTGGCCCAGCCGGCGCCGCATGTGCACGACGGCTGGCAGCACACGCTGTCCGTGCTCAATCACCTGGAGGCCGGCCTGTCCGCCCTGGCTCCGGTCTATGCTCCCGAGACGGCGGACGATCTCCTGGCCGGCATGCTGGTGCTGCGCCTCGGCCGGTATCGCGAGCAGATCGCAGCCCACCTGCAAAGCATGCCGACTCCCGGGCGTTCCCGGCGCGGCCTGCTTTTCCTGGCAGCGCTCTATCACGATGCGGCCAAAGCGGACACCGCAGCGGCGGATGAGGGCGGCCGGCTGCGCTTCTGGGAGCACGATCAGAAGGGCGCCGATCTGGCTGTGGCGCGTGCCCGTCAGCTGGCGCTCAGCAACGAAGAAGGCCGGGTGCTGGACACGATCGTCCGCAACCACATGCGCATCCACTTCCATACCAACCGGCTGGAGACCGAGGGCAAACCGCCGACACGCCGGGCGATCTACCGTTTCTTCCGCGATAGCGGCGACTGCGGCGTGGACCTGGTGCTGCTGGCCCTGGCGGACCTGCGCGCCACCTATGAACAGGAACTCCCGCAGGCCCAGTGGGCCGCCTGCCTGGACGTCTGCCGGACCCTGCTGGAAGCCTGGTGGGAAAAACGCCCGGAACAGGTCGATCCGCCGACCCTGCTCGACGGCAACGACCTGATGCACGCGCTGGGCCTGCCGCCCGGCCCCCGGGTCGGGAAGCTGCTCGAAGCGCTGCGCGAAGCCCAGGCCACCGGGGATGTGGTGGACCGCGAACAGGCGCTTGCTTTCGTTGCCGAAAAAAATCAGGCAGAGCAGGACCCGCCCTAGCCAACAACCGAGGGAGACCCGATGAACATTGTCGTTTTCGATCTCGAGACCCAGAACCTGTTCGAGGACGTCGGCGGGCGCAGCAACATCGCCGCCCTCAAAGTGTCCTGTGCCGTCACCTGGTCCGCCCAGCGCAGCGGGTACAGGACCTACTGGGAGCAGGATGTCCCGGCGCTGATCGCGGAGCTGAAATCCGCCGACCGGGTGGTCGGCTTCAACCTCAAGGGTTTCGACTACGAAGTGCTCAAACCCTATGCACCGAACGAGAAGCTGGCCTTCCTGCCGACGCTGGACATCATGGACGAGTTGTTCCGGGCCTTGAGCTTCCGCGTCAGCCTGGACTCGGTGGCGCGCGCCACGCTGGGGGACACCAAGACCGCGGATGGGTTGCAGGCGGTGCGCTGGTGGCGGGAAGGGAACCTGGACAAACTGGCCGAGTACTGCCAGGCGGACGTGGATGTCACCCGGCGCATCTATGAGTCCGGCTGCGAGAACGGCTTCGTCCAGTACTTCACCCGCCTGGGCAGCCGGCAGAAGGTGCAGGTGAAATGGAGATGCTGAACGCGCATGTGAACAGGATCGACCTGGCATATACCCGCCGTGGGCAGGGGCCGGCGCTGGTCCTGCTGCACGGACACCCGCTGGACCGCAGCATCTGGGATGCGCTTGCCCCGCGGCTCGAACCTTGCTTCGATCTCATCATTCCCGACCTGCGCGGCTTCGGGCGCTCCTCCGCCCCGGACGGCCCGTACTCCCTGGCCGACATGGCCGGGGACGTGGCCGCACTGCTGGACCAACTCGGCATCCCGCACGCTGCCCTGGCGGGACATTCGATGGGCGGGTATATTGCATTGGCCTTCTGCCAGATCTTCCCGCAGCGGGTGCGTTCGCTGGCCCTGGTCGCCTCCCAGGTGGCTGCCGATCCCCCGGACCGGCGGCCGGCGCGCTACGAAGCCGCCGCGATGGTGGAGCAGCACGGCATGCAGATCATCGCCGATACCTTTCCGGAGAAACTGACCGCCAGGGCCGAACTCCAGCCGAGGCTGCAGGAGATCATCCTGCGCCAGCCGCCGCGCGGCGCGGCGCAAGCCCTGCGGGCCATGGCCGAACGGCAGGATTCGACCGGGCTGCTCCCCGGCATGGAATTTCCCGTGTTTTTCGTTCACGGGACGGCGGACGCGCTCATCCCGGTGCAGCGCGCCCGCGAGGCCAGTGCGCTGGTGAAGCACGGCCGCCTGATCGAGCTGGATGCGGCCGGACACATGCCCATGCTGGAACTGCCGGAGGAGACGGCCGCAGCGCTGCGCCAGTTGGAGTGACGGCTGCCGTTCGGCGTGTGGCAAAGTTAAAACAGAACCGGGTCTCATCCGCAAGGAGACCCGGTTGGCTTTATTCTTACCGGACCGATCTACTGGACGACCTTCCCGACGAGGGCTGTCTCGCTCAGGACCGGTTCGTAGGTGCAGCGGCAGCCGTTCGGGTGGGAGCAGCCCGCGTGCGGCAGTGACGGGACGTTCTCCTTGGAGTAAGTCTTCATCATCCCGTAGCAGTGCGGGCAGCCGTCGTGGGCCACGCTGACCCGGATCAGGCGGACGCGCGGATTCTCGCGCATCCGCTTCAGGGCGAGAGCAGTGGTGGATAGCGCTTGCAGGTCAGCGTTGCAATGCGTGCATTGGCGCGCCTGGTCGGGGGAGGTGGCGTTACAGCGCGAACATGTTTGCATAGGGTCTCCACATTTTTGGTGTATTGTACCTCTCCTTAATGCGAAAGCGCAGACTTACGTCTGCGCTTTCCAAGGGAGGAGGGAGGAGATGAAAAAAACTAGAGCGCTGCAGCCTGCAGGGCCAGCTGGTGGTTCAGTCCTGCGTCCAGGTTGGCGCGGCGGGTCAGATTGTTCAGATGGGCAACCAGAACGCCACTGGGAACCGGCTTGACCAGGTAATCGTCCGCACCCGCATCCAGGGCGCTGGCCACGCTGCCGGGACCATCCAGGGCGGAGAGGATCAGGATCGGCACCTGGCTGAACGTGCGGATCGAGGCACATACCTTCCAGCCATCCATGTTGGGCATCATCAGGTCCAGGATGACGACATGCGGGCTGACCTTGCGGACAAGATCCACACCGGCCTCACCCGAGTTGCAGGTATAGACTTCGAACCCCTTGGGATGGAGCAGGAGGGTCAGAAGCTCGGTCATGGCCGGGTCGTCATCGATGGCCAGCACTTTCAGGGGCATCAAAGGTTTGGTGATCATCTTGCCCCTATTATGCTTCAAGATTTTCCCGTTGTGCTTTGCAACTGCTTAACAACATAGGCAATTGTACTGGGTGGCTTGATTTTTTTGTTAGCTGCCAGGCTGTGTCATCCGGAGCACAGGGCAGGGGGAGATTGTGGTAAACTTGCCGGTTGAATGCTGGTAGCGCTTTCATAAATACCTGCCTCAGGCAGAATGCAATGCAGTTGCAGGAAATCATAATTCCCGTAGGAGGCCAAGATGGCAAAGAAGTGGGTTTACCTTTTCGATGAGGTCGCGGAAGCGGAGAAGTACGCCGGTTCCTGGGAAGGCGTGCGTGGACTGCTGGGCGGCAAAGGCTCCGGCCTGGCGGATATGACGCGTGCCGGTGTCCCGGTCCCGCCCGGTTTCACCGTGACCACGGAAGCGTGCAACGAATTCCGCAAGAACGACAAATTCCCCGAAGGTCAGTGGGACCAGGAACTGGCCGCCCTGAAGGTCGTCGAGAAGGCGACCGGCAAGAAATTCGGCGATCCGTCCAACCCGTTGCTGGTGTCCTGCCGTTCGGGCGCCAAGTTCTCCATGCCCGGCATGATGAACACCATCCTCAACATCGGCCTGAACGATGAGGTCGTCGAGGGGCTCTCCAAGCTGACCAACAACCCGCGCTTCGCCTGGGACTCCTACCGCCGCCTGGTCGAGATGTTCGGCACGACGGTCTTCGGCGTCGATGACGAGGTCTTCGAGCATCCGCTGGCCGAGTACAAGTCCAAAAAGGGCTACAAGCAGGACACCGAAATGACCGCCGAGGACTGGAAAGCCCTGGTCGGCATATACAAGGAAGTCTACAAGCAGCACGTCAAGTCCGATTTCCCGCAGGATGTGGTCAAGCAGCTCGAACTGGCCACCAAGGCCGTTTTCGAATCCTGGATGGGCAAGAAGGCCATCGATTACCGCAAGGCGACCAACATCTCCGACGACCTCGGCACGGCGGTCAACATCGTCACCATGGTCTTCGGCAACATGGGCGAGGATTCCGGCACGGGCGTGGCCTTCACCCGCAACCCGTCCACAGGCGAGAAGAAGATGATGGGCGAATACCTGCTCAACGCCCAGGGCGAGGACGTGGTCGCCGGCATCCGCAATGCCGACCCGATCGAGAACCTTTCCAAGCACATGCCCGAGGCCTACCAGCAGTTCATGGACATCACCGCCCGCCTGGAGAAGCACTACAAGGACGTCCAGGACGTCGAGTTCACCATCGAGCGCGGCAAGCTGTGGATGCTGCAGACCCGCAACGCCAAGCGCACCGCCAAATCCGCGATCAAGATCGCCGTCGACATGGTCGAGGAAGGCCTGATCGGCAAGGACGAGGCCGTGCAGCGCGTCACCCCCGAGAACGTCGACACGCTGCTGCACCCGCAGTTCGACGACAAGGCGCTCAAGGAAGCCGAGAAGACCGGCACCTACCTGGCGAAGGGCGTCAATGCCTCGCCGGGCGCCGCCGTCGGCCAGGTCTACTTCGACGCCGACAAGGCTGAGAAGATGGCCAAGGAAGCCAAGCAGGATACCATCATGGTGCGCCCGTTCACCAAGCCGGACGACGTGCACGGCATGATCGCCTCCAAGGGCGTGCTGACCAGCGAAGGCGGCGCCACCTCGCATGCCGCGGTCGTCGCCCGCCAGTTCGGCATCCCCTGCGTCGTGGGCGCCCAGGCGATCAAGATCGACCTGGAGAAGCGCATCATGACCGTCGAAGGCAAGCAGGTCAAGGAAGGCGAATGGATCTCGGTCGACGGCACCACCGGCAAGGTCTACGCCGGCAAGATCCCGACCAGCAACCCATCCATCGAGGAGCAGAGCGAACTGATGACCCTGCTCAAGTGGGCGGATGAGATCGCCGCCCGCCCGGACGTGCGCACCCTGCCGACCGGCGAGAAGGGCCGCGGCCTGATGGTCTGGGCCAACGCCGATTATCCCAAGGATGCCCGCCGGGCCCGCTCGTACGGCGCGGTCGGCATCGGCCTGTGCCGCACCGAGCACATGTTCTTCGAACCCGAGCGCCTGCCGATCGTGCAGCGCATGATCCTGGCCGAGACCCCCGAGGCCCGCAAGCAGGCCCTGGACGAACTGCTGCCCGAGCAGCGCAAGGACTTCGACGGCCTGTTCGACGCGATGAACGGCCACCCGGTCATCATCCGCCTGATCGACCCGCCGCTGCACGAGTTCATGCCCGACGAAGAAAAGCTCTTCGAAGAGGTCGTGACCCTGCGTGCCCTGGGCGAGAAGAAGGGCCTGAACGAGAAGGAAAAACTGCTCACCGCCATCCGCGGCATGCACGAGTCCAACCCGATGATGGGCCTGCGCGGCGTCCGGCTGAGCATCTACATGCCGCAGATCGTCGAGATGCAGGTGCGCGCCATCTTCGAGGCCGCCGCCGACTGCACCCTGCGCGGCGTGGTCGTCAAGCCCGAGATCATGATCCCGCTGACCGGCACGGTCAAGGAACTCGAGTGGATCCAGCCCCGCCTGGAGCGCATCGGCAAGACGGTCATGGCCGAGAAGAAGGTCAACTTCCACTACAAGTTCGGCACGATGATCGAGATCCCGCGCGCCGCGGTCACCGCCGCAGAGCTGGCCAGGCTGGCCGAGTTCTTCTCCTTCGGCACCAACGACCTGACCCAGATGACCTTCGGCTACTCGCGCGACGACGCCGAGCGCAACTTCCTGATCACCTACGTGGCGGAAGGCATCCTGCCCAGGAACCCGTTCCAGACCCTGGACCGGGAGGGTGTCGGCAAGCTGATGCAGATGGCGGTCAACGACGGCCGCAAGACCCGCCCGGACCTGGAAGTGGGCATCTGCGGCGAACACGGCGGCGACCCCGACTCGATCGAGTGGTGCCACATCATCGGCAACAACTACGTCTCCTGCTCGCCGTTCCGTGTGCCGATCGCCCGCCTGGCGGCCGCCCACGTGGCGCTGAAATACAGCGGCAAGAAGATCGCCGAAGACAAGTAAAGCCAAGCCCAAGGGGCGACCTTCCGGTCGCCCCTGATCTTTTTTTCACGGTGCGCTTGCAGCCTCGATCGAAAGCAGCCCGTGACCCGGGCGCAAGCAGCCGCTCCTCTGATCAAGCAACGCGGTTCGGGTAAATCCCGCCTTTCCACAACCGCCGAGTTCGGGCATAATGGGTCGCGGCCCAGCAGCCACACCTAACCCAATGTTCCATCTGCCCTTCACCCCCTTCACCGCTCCGGAGCACCAGGATTTTGCCCTGGCAGGCGGGAAACCTGCGGCCCTGCTGATCCACGGTTACCCGGGGACGCCGTACGAGATGCGTCCGCTGGCGGATGCCCTGCACGCCCAGGGCTGGACCTGCCGCGGCCTCCTGCTGCCGGGCTTCGGGACCCAGATCGAGAGCCTGCCGCTGCGGAAATGGACCGAATGGCGCGCAGCCTGCACCGCCGCGCTGCGCGCGCTGAGCCAGGCGCATGCGCCGCTGCTGGTCGTCGGTCATTCGCTGGGCGCCGCCGTCGCCCTGACCGCTGCGGAAAGCCTGGCGCCGGATGGCATGATCCTGCTGGCGCCCTTCTGGCGGACCCGCGGTCCGCTCTGGACGCTGCTGCCGGTACTCAAACACATCCTCCCGCGCCTGACACCCTTCAAGCTGATGAAAACGGAAATGGACGACCCCCGCCTGCGGGGTATGATCCAGAGCTTCCTGCCCGAACTCGATCTGGAGGATCCGCTGGTCCAGCAGGCGGTGCGGGAGTTCGTCGTCCCGACCGGCATGTTCGACGAACTGCGCCTGCTCGGTCTGGCCGCCTGGCGCTCCGCCTCCCGGCTGGACTGCCCGACGTGGATCCTGCAGGGGAGCGGTGACGATACGGTCCATCCCGCAGACAGCCGTCGGCTGGCTCGGCGGCTCGGGGCACGAACGGTCGTTCACGAGCTGGATGCCGTGCACGAGCTGCCCTTCGAGACATCGCCGGCCTTTCCGCTCGTCCGCCGGCTGGTGCTGGATGCTGCCGACCGGGTCCTGGGGCAGGCCGGGCAGGCTGTTGGAAACTTGGTACAATCGACCCGAGGAGTTCCCGATGAGCCACCTGCCGATCGATAAAAGCAAGGACCCCGAGTCCATCCGGCTGTTCCAATCGAACGTTCTCGAGTTCTTCACCCACATCAGCCCGGTGGCGATCCTGATTCTGTGGGTGCCGGTGGCGATCGGACTGCTGGCCTACGCCGTGCTGACCTCCGGCACCGGCTTCCCCTGGCACATCCCGGCCGGCATCCTGACCGGCCTGTTCCTGTGGACCTTGGCCGAATACACCCTGCACCGCTTCCTGTTCCATTACCAGCCGCGCACCCCGCGCCAGGAACGCATCTTCTTCCTGTTCCACGGCGTGCACCACGCCCAGCCGCAGGACAAGACCCGCCTGGTGATGCCCTTCCCGGTCAGCATCCCGCTGGCTGCCGTTTTCATCGGCTTGTATTCCCTGATCGTCGGGCGATGGGTCGGAGCCCCGCAGTGGGTCGCCCCGCTGATCGTCGGTTTCCTGGCCGGGTACCTGGCCTACGATCTGACCCATTACGCCACGCATCATTTCCCCATGCGCCGCGGTTACGCCAAGTACATCAAGCGCTACCACATGGCCCATCATTACAAAGACCCGAACACGCGCTTCGGGGTCAGCTCCCCGCTGTGGGATTTCGTTTTCGGAACCCAGGGGAAATAAAAAATACGGTCCCCGGAATTTTCCGGGGACCGGTCTTATTTCAGGATCAGCTTCGTCTGGGGGGGTGTCAGGAATTCGGCTCCCTTTTCGGTCACCAGGACGTCCTCCTCCAGGCCGACATAACCGTATCCGGGGACTGCGACGCCCGGTTCGACGGTGTAGACCTGGCCCGCCTCCAGGACGCCAAGCGGGGAGCGGCCGTACTTCTCCCACAGCGGCCCGAGCATCGTCCCGCCGTCGTGGGCGGCGCGGCCCAGCCCGTGCCCGGTGGCGTACAGGTATTCCGGGTATCCGGCCGCCAGGACGGCGGAGCGCGCCACGGTATCCACTTCCACGCCGCGCACGCCGGGCCGCATCATGCCGACCGCCTGCTGGACGGCATTGGCCACGGCATCGAAGGCGCGCTGGACCGGTTCCGGCGCGGCCGCCTCGCCCGGTTTGAGCAGGTAGAGCATGCGCTGGATGTCGGAACAGTACTCCTGCTGGCGCACGCCGAAGTCGAAGTGCACCAGGTGGCCGCGTTCCAGGCGGATCTCGGTCGGACCGGCATGGCCGACCACGGAGTCCGGCCCGGAGTTCACCGCCGGGCAGCTTTCGATCTCCCAGCCTTCCTGGACCTTGTGCTTGCGCAGCTGCTCGTGCATGAACGCCCCGACCTGGCGCTCGGTCTGGCCGGGCTGCAGGAAGGCGAACGTATCCCGGAAGATCGCTTCGGTCGTTTGCACCGCTGCCCGCATGCGGGCGATCTCGGTGGCTGTCTTCCGGCTGCGCAGCGCGGCCAGCACCTGCTCCGCGGAGGTCAGCCGCTCCAGGTGGGGCGTGCCGGCCAGGTACGTACCCAGCAGCTGGTACATGCCGTGGGTCAGGCCGTCGGCCGAGGGATCGCTGGTGGAGGTATTGATCGCGATCTGCCGGGGTTGCAGCCGGTCGAGGACTGTGAGCAGATCCTCGCGGACCGACTGGTCATAGCCGATGACCTGTTCGTAGGCGCCCGTGCGCCGCGCCGCCTCGACCTCGTAGCGGCCGAGGATGAGGATGCGCTCCCCGCCGCGGGTCAGGATCAGCGCCGTCGGCCAGGTCAGGTTGTTGCCGTAGATCAACGGCAGCACCGGGTCGGCCACGGCGCTGGTCTCGCGCACGAAGGTCAGCCAGAGGTCGACATCCATCTCCTGCAGGATGTCAAGCGCCTGTTCGACTTTTTCCTGAACGAGGGTCTTCATATCGGCTGGACTCAGGGGACCGTGGCGCCGTTATTGACCGGCGGCCAGGGGATGGTCAGCGCCGGGAAGATGTAGCCGTGCTTCTCGACCGCGTACAGCACGCCGCCGGATTTCCCGGCACAGCCGGCCTGGTCGGTGAAGGTGTAGCTGGTGAAGAATTGAGTGGGCAGCAGCGTCCGGCCGATCAGATACCAGAGCAGACTGCCATTCTGGCAGACAAATACATCCAGGGTATAGCCACGGTCGTCGTCCTGGGTCATCCAGATCGCGTCCCAGCTGACGGTGACCTGGTCGCCGTCCCGGGTGGCGCGCAAGCCGGTCGGCGGCTGGTACACGGCGATCGAACTTCTTGGCAGTTGGGAGTTGATGTGCTCGAAGGTCACCCTCGCCACCCGGCTGAGATCGCCATCCACCTCGACCACGACCGGCCCCACCCAGCAGGCACGCGGCAGGTTGTTGAAGCGGACCCACAGCCAGTTGCCGATCGGGGCGCGGCCGATGACGATGCCTTTATCGCCTTCGTCGACGGTCAGGTTCCACAGGTACTCGGAGTTGGGGCCATCCAGGCAGGCACCATGGGCCACGATCACGGTCGCCTTGGGAAAATCGAAGGTGGGCGTCAGGGTGATGGTGGGGGTTTCGGTGACGGTCGCGGTGGGCGTGTCGGTCGGGGTGGCGGTCTCGGTGGGCGTCGCCGTGTCGGTCGGTGTGCTGGTGTCGGTGGGGGTGAAGGTTCGCGTCCAGGCCTCCGCCGTGGCGGTCCGGGCGGTGGCGGTCAGCGTGGCCTGCCGTTCCGGCGAGGGGCCGCAGGAGACGACCAGGAGAACGGTCAGCAATACGAATGAAGCCTGTTTTAGATTCATGGGGTCCGTTCCAGGATGAGATTTGCCTAACTATACAACAGCTTCCGCCCGCCGAAAATTACAGTTCTGTGAAGCTCACCGGGACCATTGGGGGAGCGGACGGCGGATCGCGTCCTCGAGTTGCTCGCACCGCCGGTTCCGGTCCAACTTTGTGCGCAACCTGGTCAAGCGGCGAAAATCCCGATCTCCAGCCGCCCCAGGGCCCGCTGCAGATCGGCGGATTTCAGGATCAGGGCGGCGCCGCGCAACCCTGAGCCGATGGAGATCTCCTCCGGCTGGAAGACGCTTACGTCCGCCAGAAGGCGGATGGGCTGCGGCAGTCCCAGCGGGGTGACCGTGCCGAGCACGCAGCCGGTCACGGCCAGCACTTCCGCCTCGGTCGCCATGCTCAGGCGCGTCACGCCCAAGTGGTCGCGCACGCGCTTCCAGGCGATCTGCCCGGGCCCGGCCATCAGCACCATCACGAAAACCTGCTGCTCGTGACGGAAGAGGATGCTGCGGATGACCTGCCGGGATTCCTGGCCGCGCTGCCGGGCGGCGTCCTCGAGCGAGACGGGCGGCTGCGTGTGAACGAAGACCCGGTAGGGGAGGCCCATCCGGTCGAGATGCTGCATGGCGGGGGAAGGGTCCGGCATGGGAAAAGGATACCACGAAAGTCGGGACGAAATCCGCTTGTCTTCGCCGCCCGGCGGGTGTATTCTATAACAGGCATTGGTGCCGTCTGTCACGAACCAGCCAGAAGGAGAGGATGCCATGCGGTTGTACATCAACAACAGCCTGTGTTCCGGCTGCCGGGCGTGTCTGGTGACCTGCTCGGTCAATCTGTTCCAGGAGAACAATCCCAAGAAAGCGGCGCTGGTGCTCATCCCGCATTTCCCCGAACCGGGAGGGTATGAGATGAAGGTCTGCACGCAGTGCGGGGACTGCGCCCAGGTCTGCCCGACGGAAGCCATCAAGCAGAACGAGCGCGGCGCCTACTACGTCGATCGTGCCGAGTGCAACCTGTGCGAGGCCTGCGTTCCGGAATGCCTGGAGGACGTGATGTTCGTCAATACGAAGCACGCCGACACGGCCTGGAAGTGCGATCTGTGCGGCGACTGCGTCAGCGTGTGCGGGACCTTTGCCCTGTCGATCGGCGAGATCGACGCGGTACCGGCATAGGAGGCAGACATGAACGGATACGGTGGATCGATCCTGCGCGTCAACCTGACCGAAGGCCGGATCACGCGCACCCCGACCTCCCCAGGGCTGGCGCGCGATTACATCGGTGGGCGCGGCTTCGGGATCTACACGCTCTACCACGAGGTGCCGAAGGGCGCGGACCCGCTCGGGCCGGAGAATAAGCTGATCATCTCGACCGGTCCCTTTGCTGGCACGATGGTCCCCGGCGGCGGCAAGTGCGACTGGACGACCAAGTCCCCGCTGACCGGCGGCTACGCGGACGCCTCGATGGGCGGGCATTTCACAGCTGAACTGCGCTACGCCGGCCTCGACAGCATCATCCTGGAGGGCATCAGCCCGAAACCGGTCTACCTGTTCATCGACGACGACACGGTCGAGCTGCGCGATGCCGCCCCGTATTGGGGCAAGGGCGTCTTCGACGTGGAGGATGAATTCAAGAAAAAATACGGCGAGGAATTCCAGATCGCGGCCATCGGCCCGGGTGGCGAGAACCGGGTGCTGTACGCCTGTGTCAATCACGACATCGGCCGCCAGGCCGGCCGCGGCGGGGTGGGTGCGGTGATGGGCAGCAAGCAGGTCAAGGCGATCGTCCTGCACGGGACGAAGTCCATCCCGGTGGCGGATGTGGCCGGGCTGCGCACGGCTTCCCTGGCGCTCTTCAAGGCCTGCAAGGAGGCCGAGATGACCAGGGACTGGACGCGCTACGGGACCAACATCGTCTCCTCCTGGTGCGACGAGGTGGGGGCCCTGCCGACGCATAACTTCCAGGCCGGCTCGTATGAGGGTGCCAAGACCCTCTCCGGCCCGGTGATGCGTGAACAGCTGGTGGTGATGGATAAGGGCTGCTTCGCCTGCCCCTGCCCATGCGGCAAATACAGCCGGCTGAAGAAATACAAGTCGCACCTGGAAGGCCCGGAGTATGAAACCGTCGGCCTGTTCGGCGCCAACCTGGGCATCTCCGACCTGCAGGACGTGGGCGAGTGCAACCGCCTGTGTGACGAGTACGGCATCGACGCCATCTCCGCCGGCGTCTGCGTCGGCTGGGCGATGGAATGCTACGAGCGCGGCTTGCTGACGAAGGCCGACTGCGACGGCCTGGAGCTGAAATGGGGCAACGTCGAGGCCGTGCATGCCACCATCCGCAAGATCGCTTTCCGGGAAGGAAAATTGGGTGAGCTGCTGGCGCAGGGCACCAAGAAGGCGGCTGAGACCGTCGGCGGCGGCAGCGAGAAATTCGCCATCCACGTCAAGGGTATGGAACAGTCCGCCTACGCCACGCACAGCGCCACGGCCATGCTGCTGGCGTACATGACCGGCGACGTGGGCGCCCACCATAACCGCTCCTGGGCCATCACCTATGACCTGCAGGTCGGGCGCGACAAGGTCGTCCCGGAAAAGGTGGCGCGCATCATCTGGCTGCAGGATTTCCGCCCGATGTTCGAGACGCTTGGCTGCTGCCGGCTGCAGTGGGTCGAGCTGGGCATCGACCGCGACCTGTACATGCCCGCCCTGGATGCCATCGTCGGCGGCGCGCATACCTGGAAGGAGATGGAACACATCGGGGCGCGCATCTGGAACCTGACCCGACTGTACTGGGCGCGCGAGATCGAAGGCTTCGACCGCTCCTGGGACATGCCCTCGCCGCGCTTCTACAGCGAGCCGCCCAAGTCCGGTGCGACCCAGGGACAGATCACCCGTCTTGAAGACGTGAACAAGCTGCTGGACATCTATTACGAGCAACGCGGCTGGGACGCCAACGGCCTGCCCACGCCGGAAACCCTGAAGAACCTGCAGCTCGACCAGGTGGTCTTGTAAGCCATGACCGTCATGCTGCGCCTGCACCCGGCCTTGCGCTCCTACGTGGAGGGCAAACCTGAGCTGACCGCCGCTCCCGGTGCGAGCGTGCGCGCGGTTCTGTCTGATGCTGGGATCCCGGTCGAGCTGGTCGCAGCGGTGATCGTCAACGACGAGCAGCGCGACAAGGACTATGTCCTGCAGGCCGGGGATCGGGTGCGCCTGCTGGCGGTCATCGGCGGCGGCTGAGCTTTGACATTTCCGCCGCCCTGGCGTATATTCGGCCTATTCCACGAACACGGAGGAACGCATGCTGACGATCGCTCGCTTGTCGGAAGAGACCGGAAACAACAACCTGGTCTGGCTGCTGTGGGGGGCGCTGGGTTTCTTTGCCCTGATGGTCGTTGTCGGCTGGCTGACCAGCCGCAATCGGAAACCCGAACAGGAAGAACAGGCCGGACACAAGGAAGAACATCCAGCCCAGCATTAGTCGAAAAAAGCGGGACGCGGCATGTCCCGCTTTTGTTTTCCCTCCGAATTTCCTATAAAGAATTGATAAATATTGGATATAATCAGTCCGATATTTTTCTCCCGATGGAGCTTTGGATGAACAAGGAAAAATTGCTGGACATGTACTACCAGATGGTGCTGATCCGCCGCGTGGAGGAACGCGGGGCGGAGCTGTACCAGGCTGGCAAGATCGGCGGCTTCATGCACCTGTACATCGGGCAGGAGGCCGTCAGCACCGGGCTGGTGGCGGCGCGTGAGCCGCGCGACCGGGTCATCACCGCCTACCGGGACCACGGCGTGGCGCTGAACTGCGGCATCTCCGCCAACGAGGTCATGGCCGAACTGCTCGGCAAGGTGACCGGCATGTCGAAGGGCAAGGGCGGTTCGATGCACATGGCCTCGGTCGAGAAGAACATGTGGGGCGGGCACGCCATCGTCGGCGGGCACCTGCCGATCGCCTCCGGCCTGGCGCTGGGCGACCAGTATGCCGGCAACGACAACGTCACCATCTGCATGTTCGGCGACGGGGCGACCAACATCGGCTACTTCCACGAGGCGCTCAACCTGGCCAAGGCCTGGAAGCTGCGCGTCCTGTGGGTCTGCGAGAACAACCAGTACGGCATGGGCACGGCGGTCGAGCGCGCCTCGGCGGTTTCCGAGATCCGCCAGAAGGCGGAAGGCTTCGGGATGAGCAACGAGCGCGTCGACGGCATGGACGTATTGGCCGTTTACGAGGCCGCCAGCAAGGCGATCGATACCGTCCGCAGGACCGGCGAGCCGTCCCTGCTGGAGGTGGTCACCTACCGCTTCCGCGGCCACTCGATGGGCGACCCCGAGCGCTACCGCACCCAGGAGGAGGTCAAGAAGTGGCAGGATAACGATCCGATCGGCATCTTCCGCAGGCAGTTGACCGCCAAAAAGGCAGCCACGCTCAAGGCCCTGGACGAGATCGATGCCCGGGCGGAGCAGGAAGTGCAGAAGGCGGTCGAATTCGCCGAGGCCAGCCCCGAGCCGGGCATGGAGGAATTATTCAAAGACATCTACGTGGAGGAGGTGTAGCATGGCACGCATCACCATGCGCGAGGCCATCTCCCAGGCGCTCTGGGAGGAGATGGAGCGCGACCCCTCCGTGTTCATCCTCGGCGAAGAGGTCGGCGTCTGGGGCGGGACCTACGCAGTGACGAAGGGTTTCTACGATCATTTCGGCGCGGAACGCGTCCGGGATACACCCATCGCCGAGAACGCCATCCTGGGGGCGGCCATCGGCGCAGCCATGGTCGGCCAGCGGCCGGTCGCCGAGCTGATGACGATCAACTTCGCCTTCTCGGCCATGGACTACGTGGTCAACCAGGCGCCGAAACTGCACTACATGTTCGGCGGGCAGTTCAAGGTCCCGCTGGTCATCCGGGCGGTCGGCGGTGGTGGGCGCCAGCTGGGCGCGACCCACTCGCAGACCCCGGATGCGGTCTTCGCCCACTTCCCGGGGCTGAAGGTCGTCTCACCCGGAACGCCGGAGGATGCCAAGGGCCTGCTCAAGGCCGCCATCCGTTCCGACGATCCGGTGCTGTTCCTCGAGCACGCCACCATGTACCAGGTGCGCGGCGACGTGCCGGACGGCGAGTACCTGCTGCCGATCGGCAAGGCGAAGGTCCAGCGCGAGGGCAGGGACGTTACCATTGTCACGTATGCCAAGGGGCTGGAACTCTCGCTCAAGGCGGCGGAGGACCTGTCCAAAGAGGGGATCGAGGTCGAGATCGTCGACCTGCGCACGCTGCGCCCGCTCGACATGGACCCGGTGATCGAGTCCTTCGAGAAGACCAACCGGGCGGTGATCGTCGAAGAGGGCTGGAAGTCGTACGGGGTCGGCTCGGAGGTCGCGGCGCGCATTTACGAGCAGGCTTTCGATTCCGTGGATGCACCCATCGTGCGCGTGGCGCAGAAGGAAGTGCCGCTGCCCTACAACCGCACGCTCGAACAGGCCGCCCTGCCGCAGGTGCCCGACATCCTGGCGGCGGTCAAGGAGGTGCTGAAATAATGGCCGATACGATTGCCATGCCCAAGCTGGGCTTCGACATGGCCGAGGGCACGCTCGTACGCTGGGTGAAGAAGGAAGGCGAGAGCGTCAACAAGGGCGAGGTGCTGGCCGAGATCGAGACCGACAAGGCCACGGTTGAGGTCGAGTCTACGGCCTCCGGCCTGGTGCGCAAGCTGCTGGTCGATGAGGGCGCGGTCGTCCCGGTCAACACGCCAATCGCCATCGTTGGCAGCGCGGACGAGAAGATCGAAGCGGCTGCGCCTGCGGCCGGTCCGAAGCCGAAGGCGGAGACACCGGCGGCGAAGGCAGCGGTGAAGACGGGACCTGCCTCCCCGACCACGACCGCCCCTGCGAGCGCAGCCGGGCCGCTCAAGGCCAGCCCCCTGGCGAAGCGGGTCGCCCGCGAGGCGAAGGTCGATCTGGCGAAGATCCAGGGCAGCGGCCCGGGCGGACGCATCGTCCGGCGCGACATCGAGGCCGCGCTGACCGCCGGCGGGGACCAACCGCCCGCAGCGGCGGTGGGATTCACGCCCGTGATCGCCGTCTCGCAGGCGGACGAAAGCATCCCGCTGACCCGGCTGCGCCAGGCGATCGCCCGCCGCATGACCGAGTCCAAGACGACGATCCCGCATTTCTACATCACCCACGAGTACAAAGTCGACTCGCTGCTCGACCTGCGCCGGCAGCTGAACAACATGCTCGGCGAGCAGGAAAAAGTATCGGTCAACGATTTCATCGTCAAGGCGGCTGCGCTGGCGCTGCGCCAGTTCCCCAACCTGAACGCCGTCTTCCAGGGCGACAAGCTGCTGCGCCGCGGCAATGTCAATATCGGTGTGGCGGTGGCAGTGGAGGGCGGCCTGCTGACCATCGTCTGCCAGGACGCCGACCGGAAGCCGCTGCGTCAGATCGCGGCCGAGGTCAGGAGCATGGCCGCCCGGGCACGCGAGGGCAGGGTCAAACCGGAGGAGATCGAAGGCTCGACCTTCTCGATCTCCAACCTGGGCATGTACGACGTGGAGAATTTCGTCGCCATCGTCAACCCGCCGGAGGCCGCCATCCTGGCGGTCGGCGCGGCGCGCGAGGTCCCCGTGGTCGAAAATGGGATCGTGAAGACCGGCTGGCGGATGAAGGCGACCGTCTCGGTCGATCACCGGGTCAGCGACGGCGCCGAAGCGGCGAAGTACATGCAGGCACTGGCGGTATATCTCGAGGAACCAGTGAGGTTGATCTTGTAGATCATTAGGTCGGACGGTCAGTCCGACCTAATTTCTTTTTGCCATGAACAGGACCACGCAGTGCGGCACCTCGACCACCCCGCCGGCGGCATCCAGGACCTCCCGGATGCCCTGGTAGAGATGGTTGCGCTGCGCCGGGTCCAGCTCGCGGTGGCTGGAAAAGGTCCATAGATTCTTGATGAACTGGTCGGCGGTCTCCTGCCGGCACAATTCGTACCGGCGGACCAGCGGGGCCTCGAAGCAACCGCTCTCCCGGATCGTCCCGCTGACGGTCTCGACGACCCAGTCGGCGCTGAAGCGGGTCTGGGGGTTGACCGCTTCGGGGGCGCGCTGGCGGTAGACTTTGGCGACGGACTGCATCCAGTCCATCTCCTTCCCGGAAGGGGCATTCCAGAAGAAGGCCAGGCTGCCGCCGGGTTTTAGGGCCTGCCTGACCTTCGGGTAGCCGATCTCGGGGACGATCCAGTGGAAGGCGTCCGCCGAGATGGCCAGGTCGAAGACGGCCTCCTGGAGCGGCCAGTCCTCGAACGCCGCGGTGACGATCTCGACCTGCGGATACTGCGCCAGGTTCCGGCGGGCCAGGGCCGAAAGTTTCTCGCCCAGCTCGACGGCCAGGATGGGGTGGCCGCGCTGGGCGAATGGCAGGGTGGCATTGCCCGGACCGCAGCCGATCTCCAGGATGCGCCCGCCGGGAGGGATGCCGCTTAAGGAAATGATGTCTTCGATCAGCGCGTCCGGATAGCCGGGACGCACCTCGGCGTAGAGGTCCGCCTGTTCCTCGAAGGTGATGCGCCGCCTGCGGTCGATGGACATGTCTGCTCCCAGGTTGATTATACGTCAGCGAACTTCGCTTCCTGACCGGGTTCACTCCGGCGACGAGTTATGGGATAATCCGTTCCAGGAGGCCCTGCATGCAGACCCTGTTGATCCTTTACCTGGCGACCGGTTTGCTCCTGTCGATCCTGTCGATTCCGCTTCTGCTGAAGAAGGTGAAACCGAACCCGTTCTACGGTTTCCGCGTCCAGGCCACCCTGGAGAACGCGGAGATCTGGTACGCGACGAACGCCCATTTTGCCCGCTACCAGCTGGCGGTCGGGTTGATCACCGCCGCGGCGGCCCTCGGACTTTCCTTCTGGCCCGGGATCAGCGTCGATGCCTATGCCCTGGCCTGCCTAGGCATTTTCGTGCTGGTCTTTGGAACCGCCCTGGTGCAGGGTTTCCGCTATCTTAAAAAGCTGACCGCTCATTGAGAACCGCGATCAAAACCTGCTCCCGCTGCCGTCCTCGGCGGCGAGGACGCCGCCTTGAGCATTGGTTTGTTCGGCACGATCCGTAAACTGGCTCCGCGAGGAGCCGGTCTCTTTTTTATGGGCGCAGGACCAGGGTCGGGTCGCCCAGGAGGACGGCCGTCCCGAAGTGCAGTTCGCGGTCCTGGGACCAGGGGTAGCGCAGCGGGACGTTGACGTGCCCGAGCAGGGCCTCCCCCAGGCTGAGGCCGCTGGCGATGCCGGTGGCGAGGTTGTGCCCGAAGAAGCCGTTCGCGTTCGTCCCCATGCCGCCCGAATCGTTGGTCGTGCCCTTGGCGATCAGGACGGTGCTGCCCTCGTCGTAGAGCGCGGTCGTCAGGAAATTGTTTTCGACGTCCAGGTTGCCCACGCTGCAGCCGTTGCTCCACAGCAGGACGGTGCGCAGGCCGTGGGTACGGACCCAGCGCAGGTCGATCCGGCCGCTGGCGGCGGGCGAGCCGTGCGCATCCAGGACGGCGATGTCGGCCACCCCGGCGGCCAGGTCCGCATAGCCCTGGTCCACCGTGCGCGCCGCGTCGAAGCTGTCGAAGTACAGGCGGGCATCCGGGGCGCTGCTGAGGGGCGTCCAGGCGTACTCGCCGGAGGTCATGCCTGCCAGGTAGGAACTGTCATCGCCCGCGCTGGAGGAAACGAAATGTTCACTGATCTCCAGGAAACCCTGCGGCAGGTCGGTTTCGCCGCTGCGATAGGCGTGGTTCTTGGCAAAGTAGCGGTTGATCGCCAGGCCGGTCTGGCCGAGGTTGGCGTTGAAGACCGGCAGGACGCCGATCCAGATCTCCCAGTCGACCTCGCCTTCGTGGATGTCATACGAGAATTCGTACCCGCCGAGCGAGGTGTAGCCCTCCGAGGCGCGAAAAATCCCGTCCAGGTCGGCGTAATACTGGAAGCTGATCGCTTCCTCTTCTCTGGGCGGGATGTTCGGGTTGGCGTAGACCGTGTACAGGTACTGGTAGGCATGCGGCTGGTCGCCGATCAGGATCGCGCCGGTCAGGCTGGCAGCGCTTTGATCGTACAGGGAGGCCAGGTAGGAGCGGATCTCGACCGGCGTGGCGAAGTCCGTGCGGTTCTCTGTCACCGCGTAGCCGGCGGTGCACAGGTCGTTCTCGAAGAGGTCGAGACCGGCGCGGATGTCGGCCTCCAGGTCCGGGTCGACCAGCAGAGCGAGCATGCGTTCGCCCGCGCAAACCTGGTACTCGACCGGGCGGGGCAGTGGATCCGTGGTGGTCGTGGGGGGAAACGGGACCGTATCCGCTGCGACCGGGGTGCGGGTCGGCGCCGCACCCGGGATGGAGCAGGCCAGCATGACCAGGATCAGCAGGGGCAAGGCGGCAAGTCTACGCTGCATATCAGTCTCCGTTAACGATAAACGTTCTCGATCCCCCGGTTGGGGGTGGTCATCGGCCTGAATTATATCCCGGCTTGTGCTATATTAATCGTACCCTGCCCGGATGCATACAGGAGCGACCCAATGACGATCCATATCTTCAACGTTTTCACCTGCGATGCCCGCCCACCGTCGAAACTGCGGACCGGCATGGTCTGCACCCTGGTCGAGACGGACCGGGGGCCGGTCTTGATCGATACCGGTCCCGGTCTTGAGGATTACGCCCGGCCGCACTGGATGATGAAATTGTTTCGCCGGTTGTTCCTGACGCCGATGGACCCGCAGGAGGCGGCGGTCAACGGCATCCGGCAGCTGGGGTACAAGCCCGAAGACGTGCGCCACATCGTGCTGACCCACATGCACTTCGACCACTGCGGCGGCCTGCCGGATTTTCCCCGGGCGAGCGTGCATGTCCACCGCCGCGAATACGAGGCTTTCACCGCTGGGATGCGGCGCTGGACGGACATGGCTTACATCCGACGGCATATCGCCCGCGTCCCGGAATGGGCGCTGTACGATACCGGGGAGGAGCAATGGTACGATTTCCCCGCCATCCGCCTGCCGTTCGAGCCGGAGATGTGGCTGGTTCCCCTGCACGGACATTCGCGCGGACACTGCGGGGTGGCGGTCAAAACAGATGCCGGCTGGTACTTCAATGCCGCGGATGCCGGGGCGGTGTACAATGACACGACCCCGGCCTGGCTGATCCGGCTGGTCCTCGGTCCGCATGACGCCCGGCTGCGGACCTTCATGCATGCACATCCCGAGGTGCTGATGTGCAATTCCCACATGGTCCCGGAATTCTTTGCCGGGGAGAAATAGGCGGCAATGTTCACACGTTTTCGCGAAATCTTTATCGGTCCGCCGCTGGCCACGCAGGCATCTGCGCACGAAAAGCTGAACAAGATCCGTGCCTTGGCGGCATTTTCTCCGGATGCACTATCATCCATCGCATACGCCAATCAGGAGATCTACCTGGGACTGGTGGTGGCAGGGACTGCCGGGCTGAATACGGCCTGGCCGATCGGGTTGGTCATTGTTGGCCTGTTAGTGATCGTCTCGCTTTCCTATTTCCAGACCCTGCATGGCTATCCCTCCGGGGGTGGGTCGTACGTGGTGGCGCGCTCAAACCTGGGGAAATATCCCGGCCTGGTGGCCGGGGCTGCTTTGTTGATCGACTACATCCTGAATGTGGCGGTCAGTGTGACAGCGGGCGTGGCAGCCATTGCCTCGGCATTCCCGGCTCTCTGGCCCTACCAGGTGGCGATCGCGCTTGGCCTGCTGGCGGTCATCACCCTGGCGAACCTGCGCGGCCTGCGCGAGACCGGTACATTGATGTCGGTCCCGGTGTACCTGTTTCTGGGCACGTACCTGCTGATGATCGCCTACGGACTCATCCGGCTGGCAGGCGAAGGACCTTCGGCGGCGGTCAGCGCTCCGGCGGCTGTCGAACCTCTGACGATCATCCTGATCCTGCATGCATTTTCCACCGGTTGTACCGCCCTGACCGGGATCGAGTCCATCAGCAATGGCGTGCCATCCTTCAAACCCCCCGAAGCCAGGAACGCCGGGCGGACGCTGATCGCCATGGCGGTCCTGATGGGGATCCTTTTCCTCGGCAGCATCGGTCTGACGCAGTTCATGGGCGTGGTCGCCGGTCCGCAGGAGACCATTCTTTCCGCCCTGGCGCGGCGTTTATTGGGAAATGGTTTTCCCTATTATCTTATCCAGGTCAGCACCTTACTGATCCTGGCGGTGGCGGCCAATACCAGTTTTGCGGGATTCCCGCGCGTGGCGGCCATCCTGGCCAGGGATGGTTTCCTGCCCCGCCAGTTGACAAACCTGGGCGATCGCCTGGTGTATTCGAATGGGATCGTTGCCTTGTCGGCGGTGTCGGGGATTCTGGTTGTCGCGTTCCGGGGGGATTCCCATGCCCTGGTACCGCTTTTTGCCATCGGCGCATTTCTGGCCTTCACCCTGTCACAGGCCGGGATGGTCGTTCACTGGTGGAAGGAACACGGCCGCGGCTGGCTGGTCAAGGCGGTCATCAATGGGGTGGGGGCTTTGACGACCGGTGTGACCCTGATCGTGGTCGGTGTAAGCAAGTTCGGCCAGGGGGCCTGGATCACGGTCATCATTCTCCCGATCCTGGTGATCGTTTTCCTTCAAGTGCGCATCCATTACCGCAATGTCGCCAGCGAGTTGACCATGCACGGTTTGCCACCATCCTTGCGGCCGACCCCACCTCCACGGCTGGTCATCCCGATCTCGGGCATCCATCGGGCCATGGTCGACGCGGTCAATTTCGCCCGCTCGATTTCGAATGAAGTCACAGTCGTTTACGTGGAACTGGAGCCGGGCGCCGGCGAGAAGTTCCTTGCAGAGTGGGTGCACTGGTGGCCGGATGTGCCGGTGGCGGTCGTTCCCTCACCATACCGCTCGATCGCCGGGCCGCTGATCCATTATCTTGAAGAGACCGATCTCAAGCACAACGATGGGCGCCTGGCGGCGGTGATTTTACCGGAGTTCATTCCATCCAGGTGGTGGCAAAATCTATTGCACAACCAGACGGCCTGGTTATTAAAAACCGCCCTGCTTTACCGGCGTCACCAACGTGGAACCTCGCGGATCATCATCGATGTTCCCTACCACCTGAAACAAAAATAAAAAGCAGGGGCGACCGGAGTGGATCGCCCCTGCAGGATCAGTGGATCTCGCCCACCACCTGGCCTTCCACCTTGTCCGCCCAGGGGTAGAGTTCCGTGCCCTGGGCGGCGGCGCGGATGGCCGGGTCGTCGGAATAGTGACCGCGCTTCTCGGGCGGGATCAGCTCGGCGATGTGGCGCATGATCTCATGCCCGATCTCGTCCAGTTGGGCGCGGCGGTTGCGGCCGTCGCCGTCCGCCTGGAAGGGGCCGAACGGTTCGCCGATGGTGACCGTCACCCGGGCACGGCGTCCGCGGAACAGGGAGGGGAAGACCTCGGTGAAGCCGTCCAGGCCGACGGGCAGCAGCGGCGCCCCGGTGCGGGTCGCCAGGAAGGCCGTCCCCGGGCGGGCCGGCCGCAGGACCGTGGCCCAGTTGCCGGCCTCGGGGAAGATGCCCAGCACGCCGCCTTTGTTCAGGATGTGCTCCGCCGAGCGCAGGGCGTCGCGTGAGCCGGTGCCGCGGTAGAGTTTATGATAACCCCACAGGAAGGGGATGATGCGCGTCCACAGCGGGGCATGCGGGGTGACCGCACCGCCGACGAACTCGATCGGCCAGGGGGCCATGCGCACGAATGCCACCGGATCGATGAAACTGAAGTGGTTGCCAACGACGAGCAACGGTCCCTGTTTGGGAAGGTTCTCCGCGCCGATGATCTCGATGCGGGTCAGCGCCGCAAAGGCCGGGATGGAAAGTTGTTTGAGTATCCAGCGGACCGGACGGCGCTGGAAGGCGTGAATTTTCTTTGCCATGCCCTAGTGGTCGAACTGGAGCGGTTCCTTGTGCGTGACCCGCTTGACGCGCAGCAGGAAGAACACGCCGACGACAAGGAAGATGAGCACCGTGCCGAGCGCCCAGAACATGGCATTCTGCTCGGCGACGATCTCGTCCATGCCGCGTGTCGTGTAGAAGTGGACCATCAGGGCGAACGTGGAGCCGAACACCAGCGGACCGATGGCAGTGGAGGTGCGTCCCGCAACAGACAGGAACCCGTAGAACTCGGTCGTTTTGGAGGCCGGGGACAACTGGCTGACCAGGGTCCGGCTGACGGCCTGAACGCCCGAGAGCGAGAAACCGGCCAATGCGCCGATCACGTAAAAGGCTGTTTTTGAATCGGTCAGGTACAGGGTCCCGACGACGGCCATCAACATGATGAGCGCATACACGATCGCCTGCTTGCTGCTGTATTTGTTGGAGATCCAGCCGAAGAAAAACGACCCGGCCGCCCCGGCCACCTGCAGGATGATGATCAGGATGATCAGCTCCGAGGTCTCGAATCCGAACAGGATGGCAGCCACCAGCGCGGCGTTGTCCATCAGCATCATGATGCCGTCGTTGTAGACCAGGAAGGCGATGGCATACTTGATGAATTCCTTGTAGCGTTTCACATCACGGAAGGTTTCACCGAGTTTGGAGAAAGCCATGCGCACGGTGGACATCCCGGCGGGCCGGGGTTCGGGTTCGTTGATCTGCTTGACGCGCAGGAAGATCGGAATGGATGAAATGAGAAAGAACAGGGCCGTGATCAGGAACGACAGGCGCACCATGAGCTGGTTCAGTTCCCCCTTGGTGAGCATGATCGGGATGAGCACGATCACCAGGCAGGCGATCCCGCCCAGCATGCCCATCGCCCAACCCGTGCCGGAGACCTTGCCGATGTTCTCGGGGGTCGAAACGTCGACCAGCAGCGCGTCGTAGAAGACCTGCGCGGCGCGGTAGCCCGTCTCGGCCAGGATGAAGAAGGTCATGGCCATGAAAATGTCCCCTGCCTGTACGAAAAAGAGCAGGCCGGTGAACACGATCGCCATGGCCGTAAAGATGAACAACAACTTTTTCTTGGCTTTGGAGAAGTCGGCGATGGTGCCAAGGACCGGAGAGATCACGGCTACGATGACCGCCGCGATCACAACGGCGTAATTCCACAAGGTTGTTCCGGGCAGGCTGGCATCTTTGGCCACCACGCCCACAAAATACTTCGAGAACACGGCCAGCAGGATGACCGCTGCATAGGCCGAATTGCCGAAATCGTACATATACCAGGCCCGCCGTGCCTTCTGCATGCTCTTCGTTTCATTCGTCAGGATTGCCATCTTTACCTCGTTGAAGTGGAATGGGTGTATTTTACCAACAGAATGGTTTTCTCTGTTATCATCTTGTTAAACCAATTTTTCAGGAAATAGATATGCCGGTTAACCATCCCGAAAACCCGTCTGCCCGAAACGAAGAGACGCGTGCTGCCTGGGAGGCCAATGCCGCCTTCTGGGATGAGCGCATGGGGGAGGGGAACGACTTCTTTCACGTCCTGCAGTGGCCGGCCATCCTGCGCCTGCTTGAACCGCGGCCGGGGCAGCGCATCCTCGACCTCGCCACCGGCAACGGCCTAACCGCCCGCCTCCTGGCGGAGGCAGGCGTCCAGGTGCTGGCCTCCGATTTCTCGTCCCGTCTGATCGAGCTGGCCCGCAGCCGCCCGAACCCGGGCGGGAGGATCGAATACCGGGTCCTGGATGCCAGCGATGAAAAGGCCCTGCGGGCACTTGGCGAGCGATCCTTCGACGCCGCGCTGTGCAACATGGCGCTGTTCGACATGGCGGAGATCGAACCTCTCTTCCGCTGCCTGCCGTTCCTGCTGAAACCGCATGGCGCATTTGTCTTTACCCTGACCCATCCGGCGTTCAACAACACCTCCAGCGTGCATGTGGTAGAGGAGATCGACGACGAGGGCGAGATCAAGACGGTCTACTCGGTCAAGGTCTCCCGGTACATGACCCCGAGCACTGGCCGCGGCCTGGCGATGCGCGGCCAGCCGCAGGCCCAGTTCTACTTCGACCGCCCGCTGCAAAGCTATTTCGATCTTGGTTTCGCCAACGGCTTCATCGTCGACGGGTTCGAGGAACGCGCCTTCCCGCCGGAGCACCCGCAGAAGCATCCGCTTTCCTGGGGCGGAAATTACAGCGAGATCCCGCCCGTGGTCGTCGTCCGCATGCGCCTCACCTCGACCGCTCCTGCTGCTCATCCGAAATAATCGTGCAAAACCTGGTTTTCCTGCTGATCGAGTTCCTGGACGAACTGGTCTTCGGCGTGACCGAGGCGGCCTGGCCGTACATCCAGAACGAGCTCGCCCTGAGCTATACCCAGATCGGCATCCTGCTGACCGTCCCCGGGCTGGTTTCCACAGTCGTCGAGCCCTTCCTCGGCATCCTCGGCGACGTCTGGAAACGCCACCTGCTGATCCTGTCCGGCGGGGTCTGCTTCGTCCTGGCGCTGCTGCTGACCAGCCTGAGCGTTAGCTTCGTGCTGCTCCTGGCCGCGTTCATCCTTTTCTACCCCGCTTCCGGCGCCTTCGTCAGCCTGTCCCAGGCGAGCCTGATGGACAGCGACCCTGCCCGCCACGATCAGAACATGGCCCGCTGGACCTTTGCCGGTTCGCTGGGGGTTGTCCTCGGGCCGCTGCTCCTGATCGGCCTCTCCGCCCTGGGCTTTGGCTGGCGGGGCGTTTTCCTGTCCCTTTTCTTCGTGGCCGGTCTGATCCTGATCCTCGCCTGGCGCCGGATCCCCCCGGATGGTGTTCATTTGCCGGGCTGGCCTTCCTTCCGTTCCGTGTTCGGTGGACTGCGGGGCGCGTTCCGGGCCTTGAAAGTGCCCGGGGTGCTGCGCTGGCTGGTCCTGCTCGAATTCTCCGACCTGATGCTGGATGTGCTGCTCAGCTACCTGGCGTTGTATTTTCACGACGTGGCCGGTCTGACCGAAAGCCAGGCCGCCGGGGCGGTCCTGGTCTGGCTGGTCGTCGGCCTGCTGGGCGATCTCCTGCTCATACCGCTGCTCGAGAAAGTGGATGGTCTGAATTATCTGCGCCTGAGTGTGCTGCTGGAACTGCTCCTTTTCCCTGCCTTCCTGCTCGTACCCCGGGTCGGTCTCAAGCTGGTCCTGGTGGCGCTGCTCGGTTTCTTCAACTCCGGCTGGTATGCCATCCTGAAAGGCCGGCTCTACTCGAGCCTGCCCGGCCAATCCGGGACGGTGATGGCGCTCGATAACCTCACCGGCCTGGTCGGCGGGTTGCTCCCCTTCGCCATCGGCCTGGCTGCGGACGCCTTCGGGCTCGGGACGGCCATCTGGCTGCTCCTGGCCGGCCCGGTTGCGCTGCTCGTCGGCCTGCCCCGCCGGCGCCAGGAGGGGACCGCATGACCCTGCCGCGCTCGCTGTACCTGCACATTCCCTTCTGTCGCCATCGCTGCGCCTACTGCGATTTCAATACCTATGCCGGGAAGGAAGCCTCGATCCCTGCCTACGTCGAAGCGCTGTGCCGGGAGGTCGCTGTCGTTGCCCGTTCCGCGCCCGCGCGTCTGGCGGTCGAGACGATCTTCTTTGGCGGCGGCACGCCCTCGCTGCTTGCCCCGGAACGGCTCGGGCGCGTGCTCGACGTCATCCGCGCGGAGACGGACCTGGCCGAAGAGGCCGAGGTCAGCCTGGAGGCCAACCCGGGGACCGTTTCCAGGCAGGGCATGCAGGGCCTGCGCCGGGCTGGGTTCAACCGCATCAGCCTGGGTGTGCAGTCCAGTCACGCCGAGGAACTGCGCCAGCTCGAGCGCATCCACGATTTCCCGGACGTGATCCGGGCGGTCGCCTGGGCCAGAACGGCCGGCTTCGGCAATCTGAACCTGGACCTGATCTTCGGATTGCCGGAGCAGACCCTGCCGCGCTGGCAGACGACCCTGCAGAGGGCGGTCGACCTGCAGCCGGAGCACCTCTCGCTGTATGCCTTGACCATCGAACACGGTACGCTCTTCGGGCACTGGCTGCGCCGCGGCCTGCTGCCCGTCCCGGACGCGGACCTGGCGGCTGAGATGTACGAATGGGCGGGCGAATACCTGGAAAGCTGCGGGTACCGGCAGTATGAGATCTCCAACTGGTCCCGTCCGGGAGAGGAGTGCCGTCACAACCTGACCTACTGGCACAACCTGCCTTATCTGGGCTTCGGCGCCGGGGCGCATGGTTCCGTCGCAGATTTTCGCGTAGCCAATATCCTGCGCATCCAATCCTACCTGGAACGGATGGAAGCCCGCGCTGCGGAAGTGCTCTTCCCATTCTCCCCGGCGGCAGTGAACCGGCAGCATATCGCGCCCCGGGTGGCGATGCAGGAGACGATGATGCTTGGCCTGCGCCTGACCCGAGAAGGCGTCGCCCGGTCAGCGTTCCGGCAGCGCTTCGACCGGGAGATGTCCGATGAATTTTCCACCGAGATTGCCGAATTGACCCGCCTGGGTTTGCTGGAGTGGGCGGACGAGGACCGCCTGCGCCTGACCGTGCGCGGCCGGCTGCTGGGCAATCAGGCTTTCCTTCGCTTTGTGGATGGGTGACCGCATGAAGGGTTTGATCGCGTTGGTGGGATCAGGGGAGTATTTGGCAGCCATGGAAGAAATCGACCGGTTCCTGCTGGCCGGGTCGGGCGCAGCCGGCCGGCCGCCGCGCGTCGTCTGCCTGCCGACCGCAGCCGGCCTGGAGGGGGAGCGCTCGTGGGGCAACTGGAACCGGATGGGCGAGGAACATTTCCGCAAATTGGGTGCACAGGCCGTCGGACTGCCGCTCATCGATCGGGAATCGGCGAACGATGCTGCCTTTCTTCCCCAACTGGAAGATGCGGACCTGATCTACTTCTCCGGCGGCAATCCCCAGTATCTGATCGAGACGCTGCGTGCTTCCCTGGCCTGGCAGACGGCACAGACAGCCTGGCAGCGCGGGGCGGTTTGTGCCGGCTGTTCGGCCGGGGCGATGATCCTGGCCCGAACGATCCCGGATTTTCGCCTGGCGGGTTTCGGGAGCCAGCCGGCTTTCGGCATCCTGCCGGCGCGGATGATCCTGCCGCACTTCGACCGCAGGCGCCTGGCGCGTGGAGCAATGCTCGCACCACTGAAGAAACGCATGCAGGACGGAGAGTTCGTCCTTGGCATCGATGAAGAAACCGCCCTGGTCGGGCGGCTGGACGAAGGCGAGTGGCGGGTGATGGGCAGGCAGACGGTTTCCCGGATCACGCGGGATGGTGTGCAGGTGTATGCAAGCGGGGAAAGACTCCCTGTATCGTGAAGTGCTCCCTTTTTTATTCGACGAGCCTCCGGGAAGGGCGATCCCGTGAGGCTCGCTTTTTGATTGTATAGGATTGTGACCAGGAAAAGGTATTGTTCAGCCCGTCGGCCTGGATACAACCCGGCTCCCTTTGACCAGGTTGCACTCCTACGGCGATGCTGGATTCACCCGCCAGCAGAAGTAATTCGGCATCGCAGCCAGGATGAGCGTGGTGTCCGATTTAGACCAGATCCTGGCGCCTACTCCGACGTACTCGGTATCGAGCAGGGGTGGTTCCATCGTCAAAGTGATCCGCTGGTCACCAGCAGGAATATCTTGTAATACGCCTCCTGGGATGCTCGAACTGCCCGCTGGATCCGATCCGAGTTCGGTGCAGTTGGCATCCCGGAAGCGTTCGAACCAGATCTGGAGCAGCCCGTCCTCACCGAGCAGGATAACACCCACGACCAGGGTGATCTGGGAGTCGGTGGTCGAGAGGCCTTGGTCGTAGCTGGGTGTGGAATCGACGATCCCAATCCAGTTACCCGGAAGTTGCGTTGATTGTTGGACCGGATAACACAGGTACCACGGATTCTCTACAAGGGTGTTCGCGTTATCGATGCTATGGATACTGACTCCCAGCCCTGCGTAGGGGCTATCGAAGGCTGGCAAAGATAAATCGACAACGGTCTCTTGCTCACCTGCGAGGATGGAATAGATCCCCAACGGACCGTAGGTTGAATTGCCGTCTGTATCCGATCCAGGTATTGTACAGTTCGCATCCTGAAAACGTTCGAACCAAACCACGAGATTCGCTTCCGGTTCGGTTAATGTGTAGTGGACGCTTACAGAAACCTGTATATCACCGGGCAGGAAACCTCGATCCGGGGATATTGAGGTAGAGATAACCTCCACGCTGTTCCTGGCTGGTCTGTCTGAATTCACCTCCTCTGAAACTCCACCTGCCTGGAAATTGCAGGCGGAAACCAAGACGAGAATGCAGAGGATGCGTCCAAGAATTATTATTGTTTTCATTTTCCTGCTCCTTATTGGAAAACGCATATCGAATGAGCATGAACTGCGTCGATGTTCGCTGCCTTGCTGTTTTCAATTGAACAATAAGGGATCTACGCCAAACTTGAGGTTTCCCACCAGTAAGTAAAGGAATTATGACACATTTAGACAGCAGAAACAAGCTCCAATTTCTTGGTTTCAGAAAATGGGAGATGGTCACTCGCCATTGGGAAGGCGTGCTTAAGGTGGCAGGATAGGACATCATCAAAGTCACGCAAGAATAAACCGGCCTTTCATACTTAATGAATAGACCCCCAGGGATTTCCTGGAGGTCTGGTTTCTGAACATGACAGGGAGGATCACGGGCAGGAGTACGTGTTGCCCAAGCCATCGGTCACAATATCGATCGTGTTCCCTTCGAGCAGCTTGATCGCCAGCACCTGTGCGCTCACGCTCTGGTCCGTGGCGGTGTAGTCGCCCGGGTTCACCTGGGAGACGTTGCCGGATTCGTTCTGCGGTTTGAGCAACAGGTTGCCCGGTTGGATCAGCATGGGATGGTAAGTGCAATTGCGGATGCTGACCGGCATGGGGGGCGAGGTGGGGATAACCGGCAGGCTGTTGATGTCACCCTCCACGGTCGTATACTGGGTCTGGGCGGCCACCCAGCCGGACGCCGACGGGTTGTCCGGCAGCGGAATGTACACCCAGCCGCCATTGGCGTCCCGACCGGTGGCGACAGCGCTCTGCCCGATCTGGAAGAAAGCCAGCCAGTTGTAGCCGACGCCGGGACCGCGGCGGATGTTCAGGCTGCCGGTCACAGACGTGATGATGACCTGGCCGCTGACCGTTGCGGTCGGGCTGGCTTCAAGGGGCGGTATGCTTTCGGGGGTCGCGGTCACGACGATCACCACCGGGGGCAGGGGTGTGGGGTCTTCCTGTTCCTGTGCAGCCGGGGCGAGCAGGTTGCAGGCTGCAAGATTGAATCCCAGCAATGCCAGTACGCTCAATGTCAGGGTTTTACTTTTCATCAATTGATTTCCTCCATTCGGAATATTTCTCTAATTATGACAAATATTATCCAAATAAGCAATCCCCAATCCGGCCTAGCCCAAGGGAGGCTTGGGCGCGGGCAGCGGACTTGGATCAGGCGGGGATCACTTGCGGTACCAGAACCAGGCGCTCGGGCGGGATTTCTTGTCCACCCCGTCGGTTCGCTTTTCCAGCTTCAGGTGTAGATCGATCAATTCCAGGTCGAAGGGTTCCAAACCCGGACCGGGCTCAGTCTCCGGTCGAAAGAAGGCGTAGAGCAGCCAGGTCGCTTCAGGGGCCAGGAGACGATCCAGATTGTGCAGGTAGTCCACACGCTGGGCCACGCTCAAGCTGTGATAGCAGCCAATGTCCAGCACCAGATCGAAGGGGCCGTGCAGCGCGTGCATGCGCAGGACATCTTCCAGGCGGAAATCGACCGTCAGGCCGGCCTGCCTTGCTTTTCGGCGGGCGATGCGGATTGCGGAGGCGGCAAAGTCCACCCCGGTGACCTCCCAGCCGGCACGGGCCAGAGCCAGACTGGAGGTCCCGCTGCCGCAGCCCAGGTCGAGCGCCCGCCGGTTCCCTGAGGAGGTCCGCCTCCCCTTCCGGATCGCCAGCTGCGCCGGATGATCCAGGAGGAATGCTTCCACCTCCGGGGGGACGATCCCGCTGTCCCAGGGAGCATGCCCCAGGTAGCTCAGGCTGAAGATCAGGCGTCGAAACCAGCTCGGTATCACCTTGGTTCTCTTCTTTGACGATTGGGTGAACTTCTTTTATAATCAGGCGGCTGGAATTATTTTATTCCCACGAAAGGCGAACACATGAAAGAGTATACCACCGAGTTTTTACGAAATATTGCCCTGGTCTCGCATGGTTCAGGCGGAAAGACAATGCTGGCCGAGGCATTCCTGCACGCGAGTGGGGGGATCACCCGGCTGGGAAAGATCGATGATGGTACCACTGTATCGGATTTCGAGGATGAGGAGATCCGCCGCAAGCTCTCCCTTTCGACCAGTGTGATCCCGGTCGAATACAAGAATCACAAGATCAACGTTCTCGACACCCCGGGCTACACCGACTTCGTCGGTGAAGTGATCTCGGCGCTGCGCGTCAGCGATGCCGCCCTCGTGCTGGTCGACTCGGTTGCCGGCATGGAAGTCGGGACTGAGCTCACCTGGAATTACTGTGATGCGTTCAAGCTGCCGCGTTTTGTGGTCATCAACAAGATGGACCGCGACAACGCCGATTACAAGAAGGCCCTGGCTTCGGTCCAGGAGTTCTCGCCGGTGCGGCTCATCCCGGTGCAACTGCCCTGGGGTGAGAAAGCTGCCTTCAAGGGTGTGATCGACCTGATCACGATGAAAGCCTATGCCAACGAAGGCAAGAGCCCGGAAGAGATCCCGGCCGACTTCAAGGAAGCCGCCGAGGAAGCGCGCAAGTCCATGCTGGAAGCCGCCGCCGAAGGCGACGACGCCCTGATGGAAAAATATTTCGAAAGCGGCGCGTTGACCGATGAGGAATTGACCCGGGGTTTACGGGCGATCGTCCGCTCGGGCGCCTACGTGCCCGTATTCGTCACGGCCGGTGCGCATGAAAAAGGCGTCCTGCCTCTGCTGGACTCGGTGATCAACCTCTTCCCCAACCCGGCCGAAGCTCCCGCCGCCGTGGCCAAGGGCAAGGAAGGCGATGAAACCCTGAAGACCTCCGACACGGGTCCGCTGGCGATCTATGTCTGGAAAACGACCGCCGACCCGTTCGTCGGCAAGCTGACCTATTTCCGGGTCTATTCCGGCAGCCTGCAGGGCGATACCCGCATTTGGAACCAGGGCAAGGGTGTCGAAGAACGTATGGCCTCCCTGGCTGTCCTGCGCGGCAAGGAATCCCTGCCCCAGAAAGCCCTGCACGCCGGCGACATCGGCATTGTGGCAAAGCTGTCCGCTACCAGCACGGGTGACACCCTGTGCGACAAGGGCCACCCGCTGACCCTGCCCAAGCCGCAGTATCCGAACGCCCTCTACCGCGTGGCGATCAATCCCAAGACCCAGGCGGATGCCGCCAAGATCTCGCCCACACTCACCCGCCTGTGCGAAGAGGACATGACCCTCTCCTGGCACAACGAACCCGCCACCTCACAGACCATCCTGCAGGGCATGGGCGACCAGCACATCGACGTGGCCATCCGCCGCGCCGAAGGCAAGCTGCAGGTCGGGCTGATCCCCTTCGAGCCGAAGGTCCCATATCGCGAAGGCATCACCAAGAAGGGTGATGCCATGTACCGCCACAAGAAGCAGACCGGCGGCGCCGGCCAGTTCGGCGAAGTCTGGCTGAGGATCGAGCCGTATTTCGAAGGCGATTTCGATTTCACCGATGAACTGGTCGGCATGAACCTGTCGAAGTCCTACCTGTCCCCGATCGAAAAAGGCATCCGCGCCACGCTGAATTCGGGCGTCATTGCCGGTTTCCCGATGAGCAACGTGCGCGTCATCGTCTATGACGGCAAGGAGCACCCGGTCGACTCGAAACCGGTGGCGTTCGAAATCGCCGGTCGCGAAGCTTTCAAGCTGGCGGTGGCCGAAGCCGGCCCGGTCCTGTTCGAGCCGATCATGAACGTGCGTGTCACCATCCCGGATGCCTCCATGGGCGATATCATGAGCGACATGAACACCCGCCGCGGCCGCGTGCAGGGCACGGAGTCCGAGCGCGGGCGCACGATCGTCATCGCCCACGTTCCCCTGGCAGAGATGCTGCGTTATACCACCCAGCTGCGTTCCATGACCGGCGGCCGCGGGGTCTTCGCGATGGAATTCGATCACTACGAGACCGTCCCGGCGCATATTGCCGGTGGGATCGTCGAGGCCCACAAGAAGGAACTGGCGGAAAAGAAGGAAGAGTAGAAGCCTCCCGGGGCAGGTCAACGACCTGCCCTTTTTTTTCCTTGACAGGACGGAAAAATCCCTTATAATTTATATCAAATTAGTCATAAATATCCCGGAGAACAATATGTTCCATTGCATGTGTTCGGGGCGGGGTTCGTAGCCGCCGTCCCGGAAAAACGACAATCGTCGTAGACCAGCAGCCAACGGCAAAGGACGGCAGGCGAGACCCCGCGAGCGGAGAACCGATTCGCAGGCGCCTTGCGCCGTCCTTTTGTTTCCCGTTGGCTTTTCGTAAAGGATTGAGAGTATGGATGGATTAAGGAAAATCGATCACAGCGCACTTGCCAGCAGCCAGGCGACGATCGTCCTGTGCAACCTGCTGGCTTTCATCCTGGACTGGCCCTGGCTGGCGGCCCTGGTGACGGCGGTCATGTTGCTCGGCACCTTGACCGGAAGACCGGGTTTCGGTTTCGTGTACACCCTGTTGTTGAAACCGCTCAAGCTGGTCCGGCCGCACATCCTCTCCGATAATCCGGAACCGCACCGCTTCGCCCAGGGATTCGGCGGCACGGTCATGCTGGCCGCCAGCCTGCTGCTGTTCTTCGGACAACCGTTCCCCGGCTGGGCGCTGGTCTGGCTGGTGGCTGCCCTGGCGGCCCTGAATGCCTTCGGCGGATTCTGCGTCGGTTGTTTCTTTTACTACTGGCTGGGCCGGCTGGGCCTGCCCGGTTTCGGCAAGCAGCCACCGGTGGGGACCTTCCCCGGCCGGCGCCCGAAAGAAGAGGCCGCCGATGCTTCCTGAACTGGCATTCCGCCTTGCCCTGGCCGGGCTGCTGATCCTGTCCGGATGGGCCCTGTGGGCGGTCTTGAACCGGTCGGCGTTGAAGCGGGCCGGCGTGCAGCTTCCGATCCTGCCGGGATACCGTTCCGGTCGTCCGGCGATCCTGTATTTCACCACGCCGACCTGTGCCCCCTGCCGCACCGTCCAGCGTCCCGCACTGGAGGCATTGAAGCAGCGCCTGGGCGAAGGCCTGCAGGTGCTCGAAGTGGACGCCAGCCGGAGGACGGACCTGGCCGATGCCTGGGGGGTCCTGTCCGTGCCCACGACTTTCGTCATCGATGCAGGCGGCCGGCCGCGCCATGTGAATCATGGCGTGGCAACCACGGAAAAATTATTCGATCAACTTAAGGAGATCGCAAAATGAAAATCGCTTCCAACGTAACCGAACTGATTGGCAACACCCCGCTCGTTCGCCTGAACCGCATTGCGGCGGGGATCGAGGCGGAAGTGGTGGCCAAACTGGAATACCAGAATCCGGCCCACAGCGTCAAGGATCGCATCGGTTTTGCGATGATCGACGCGGCCGAGAAATCCGGGCAGCTGGGTCCCGGAAGGGTGATCGTCGAGCCGACCAGCGGCAACACCGGCATCGCCCTGGCGATGGTGGCCGCGGCGCGCGGCTACCCCTGCGTCCTGGTCATGCCAGAGACCATGTCCCGGGAAAGACGCATGCTGCTGCGCGCCTACGGCGCCGAGCTGATCCTGACGCCCGGCCCGGACGGCATGGGTGGCGCGATCCGCAAAGCGGAGGAACTGGTTGCCTCCGACGCGAAGTTTTTCATGCCGCAGCAGTTCAAGAATCCGGCCAATCCGGAGATCCACCGGCGGACGACCGCCGAGGAGATCTGGAAGGATACCGACGGCCGGGTGGATCTGCTGGTGGCCGGCATCGGCACCGGCGGGACGATCACTGGCGTGGGCGAGGTGATCAAGAGCCGCAAGCCGTCCTTCCGGGTCGTGGCTGTGGAGCCGGATGCCTCGCCGGTGCTTTCCGGCGGGCAGAAGGGACCGCACAAGATCCAGGGCATCGGGGCCGGCTTCATCCCGGATGTGCTCAACGTGAAGGTCTGGGACGAGATCGTGCGCGTCAAGGATGAGGATGCCATGCAGACGGCACGGCAGATGGCGCGCCAGGAAGGCTTGCTGGTGGGCATCTCCTCCGGTGCGGCCACCTGGGCGGCGTTGCAGGTCGCCCGGCGCCCGGAAAGCGCCGGCAAGCTGATCGTGGTGATCATCCCTTCCTTCGGTGAACGCTACCTGAGCACGGCCCTGTATGCCGACCTGGTGGATTAATGGAGACAGGAGGCCACGATGACCACGGACGTACTGACCACCGCTCGCGTTGAGCGTCCCTTGCGCGGCATGGCAAACTATTTCGGAATGATCCGCCGGGACATCGCCTCGGTTCTGGAACGCGACCCGGCTGCCCGCTCGAAGCTCGAGGTGTTCCTGGTCTATTCCGGGCTGCATGCGATCTGGATCCAGCGCATCGCCCACTGGCTGTGGAAGCGGAATTTCAAGTTCATCGCCCGCTGGACCTCCCAGGGCGCGCGCTGGCTGACCGGGATCGAGATCCACCCCGGCGCCTCCATCGGACCGGGTTTCTTCATCGACCACGGCATGGGCGTGGTCATCGGCGAGACGGCCGAGATCGGCGCAGACGTGACGCTCTATCACGGCGTGACGCTCGGCGGGACCAGCCTGGAGAAAGGCAAGCGCCACCCGACGCTCGGCGACCGGGTGGTGGTCGGCGCGGGGGCCAAGGTGCTGGGTGCCATCACCATCGGCGCGGACAGCCGCATCGGGGCCAACGCCGTCGTGGTCAAGTCCGTGCCGCCCAACTCGGTCGTGGTCGGCGTCCCGGGCCAGATCGTCCAGCGGGCCCATCCGCACCTGCCGACCGACGCGCCCGACCTGAACCATGCCGCGCTGCCGGATATCGTCGGCGTGACCCTGCGGCAGTTGCTGGAACGCGTGGACGCACTGGAAGGACAGCTGGACGGTCATGGAAAGGAAGCCCACCTCCACGCCCCGCACGGCGCTGCCTGGAAGGAACAGGATTTCAACATCTAGTCCGGGTCGGATATTCCCGCGCGTCGGCCGGAAATTCGATGCTACAATGAAGCCATGCCCATCCTGAAAGTGCCAACGCCGCTTTGTTCGTATACCGCCGGGAAGGCCGAGATCCGGGTCCAGGCTGCGACCGCAGGCGCGGCCATGCGGGACCTGGTCCGGCAGTACCCGGCTCTGCAGGTCCACCTGTATAACAGCCGTGGCGAGCTGCGCTCCTTCGTCAACCTGTTCCTGGGAGAGGTGAACGTCCGCGACCTGCAGGGCCTGGAGACTCCACTGAACGACGGCGACACCCTGCGTCTGGTGCCGGCCGTGGCCGGGGGGTGAGATGCTTCCCGAACTCAGCCGCGAAGAGATCCTGCGTTACTCCCGCCACCTGCTCGTCCCCGAGGTCGGCCTGGACGGCCAGCGCAAGTTGAAGGGTTCCTCGGTGCTGGTCATCGGGACCGGTGGGCTGGGCTCTCCGGTCGCGCTCTACCTGGCGGCCGCCGGCGTGGGCCGCATCGGCCTGGTCGATTATGACGTGGTCGACGAAAGCAACCTCCAGCGCCAGGTGATCCACGGACAGTCCGGTGTCGGCCGGCTCAAGGTCGAGTCGGCCCGCGAACGGCTGCTGGAGATCAACCCCCACGTCCAGGTGGATGTCTGGAATGAGCCGTTCACTTCGGCCAATGCGCTGGGCATCGCCGCCCCGTTCGACATTCTTGCCGACGGCACGGACAACTTTCCCACCCGCTACCTGACCAATGATCTGTGCGTGCTGACCGGCAAGCCGAACGTCTACGGCGCGGTCTTCCGCTTCGACGGGCAGGCCGGCTTTTTCGACGCCCGCAGCGGCCCCTGTTACCGCTGCATCTTCCCCGAACCTCCGCCGCCCGGTCTGGTCCCCTCCTGTGCGGACGCCGGCGTGCTGGGCATCCTGCCCGGGACGATCGGGACGATCCAGGCGACGGAAACGCTTAAATACCTGCTCGGGATCGGCACGTCCCTGTCCGGGCGGTTGCTGCTTTACAATGCCCTGGACATGACGTTCGAGTACGTCCGGTTGAAGAAGAATCCGAAATGCAAGGTCTGCGGCCCGCAGCCGGAAGTGACCGCGCTGATCGATTACGATGCCTTCTGCGGCGTCCCCGGGGTTGTGCACGGCGAAGCGCCGCTCGCGTCCGATCTGGTCGTCAGCGCGCCGGAGCTGGCCGGACGCCTGGCCGGGGAGGACCGTCCCCTGCTGATCGACGTGCGCGAGCCGCACGAACTGGCCATCTCGAGCCTGCCCGGGGCGGTCAACATTCCGCTGGGCACGCTGGCCTCGCGCCTGTCGGAACTGGATTCGGCCCGGGAGCTCGTCCTGTTTTGCAAGACGGGCAACCGCTCCGCCCGCGGCCTCGAACTGCTGCTCAGCGCCGGTTTCCGCAGGGTCCGGCACCTGCAGGGCGGGATCAACGCCTGGGCGCGCCAGGTCGACCCGCAGCTGCCGGTGTATTGATCCACCCGTAAAAATTCCTTTTCAGATAGACACCGATGAAAAATCAAGTGTTGTTGGCCGTTCTGGCCCATCCGGACGATGAATCCTTTGGCACCGGGGGAACCCTGGCGCTGTATGCCAGCCGGGGTGTCGACGTGCACCTGGTCTGCGCCACGCGCGGCGAGGTGGGCGAAGCCGACGCGGAGCACCTGAAAGGCTTCAAGAGCGTCGGTGAAATGCGTGCGGCCGAGTTGCGCTGTGCGGCCGGCATTCTGGGCTTGCGCGGCGTACATTACCTCGGTTACCGCGATTCCGGCATGCCCGGCTCGCCGGATAACGTTCATCCCGATGCGCAGGTGGCCCACCCGGTCGAGGAAGTGGCGGGCAGGGTGGTGGGGTATATCCGTGAGCTGCAGCCGGATGTGGTCCTGACCTTCGACCCGATCGGCGGATACCGCCACCCGGACCACATCCACATCCACCAGGCGACGGTGCTGGCCTTCGATCGCGCCGCCGACCCGGCCTTTGCCCCGGGAACCGGGCAGCCGTTCCAGCCGGGTGCGCTTTTTTTCCACACCTTTCCGCACGGCTTCCTGAGGGTGGCGGTCGCCATGCTGCGGCTGTTCGGGAAGGATCCGCGCAAGTTCGGCCGCAATGGGGACATCGATCTCGCCTCCATCGCCGAGGAGCATTTCCCGATCCACGCCCGCATCGACATCCGCTCCGTCTGGGAAAAGAAGGAACAGGCCAGCGCCTGCCACTCCAGCCAGGGCGGCGGCCAGATGCGTTCCGTTGTGATGGGCTGGTTCCAGCGCCTTTTTGGAGGCGCGGAGATCTACATGCGCGCCCGTCCGGCTCCGAAACCGGGTGAACGGATCCGCCGGGACCTCTTCCAAGATTAGGGTACATTCGGCAGGCTGTGCCGTCTGAACCGGAGCGGGTTTGATGATAGAATCCCGCAGTGCCGGCCATTTGGCCTGCAGCTGAAGGAACCCATGACCCCAACCGAGAATCCAACTCCCAAGAACCGCCGGATCGATTTCAAGCAGTCGATCGCCTATCTGCTTCATCCCCGCCAGGGCATCGCCTGGCTGGCCGGGCAGGAAAAACCGGTCTGGCTGACGCCCATGCTGGTCCTGAGCCTGACCTTCCTGCTCTACACCATCGTCAACGGGATCCTGCGCGCCCGGGCGGCGGCCATGGGCGAGATCAGCCTGCCCGCGGACTGGGAATGGTGGACCCCGGAGATGCAGAACAACTACATGCAGGCGATGCAGGCCACCCAGGGCCCGGCCTTCCTGTTCGTCATCCCGTCCGTGCTCGGCCTGTCAAAACTCTGGCTGGGCTGGCTGATCGTCAGCGGCATGCTGCACCTGGTCTCGACCCTGCTGGGCGGCCGCGGCCGGATGACCTCTGCCCTGAACGTGGTCGCTTTTGCCAGCCTGCCTTTCGCCGTCCGCGACCTTCTGCGGGTGCTTTACTCCCTGATCGCCGGGCACGGCGTTGTCAGTCCGGGCCTCTCCGGCTTCGCCAGTGCAGCCTTCCTCAGCCAGCTGCTTGGCAACCTGGACCTGTTCCTGATCTGGCATGCAATCCTGCTCGTCTTCGGCATCCGCGCCGTGGACACCCTGCCGTTGAAAAAGGCGGCGATCGGCGTGGTGCTGCTCCTGCTCGTCATCCTGCTCGTTCAGTCCGGGCTGGGAGCGCTGACCGCCAACCTGGGCGGGATGATGGTCTACCGGCCATTCTTCTAGATCCGTATGCGTTCGAAATTCATTCAGATCACAGGCCTGGAGAAGCATTTCCAGCTGGGCGGCACGACCGTGCGCGCCCTGGATGGGATCGATCTGTCCATTCCGCGCAACAGTTTTACCGTGGTGATGGGACCTTCCGGGTCCGGGAAGAGCACCCTGCTCTATCTGCTGGGCGGACTCGACCGCCCGACCGCCGGTCGGATCGAAGTGGACGGCCTGCGCCTGGACGAGATGGACGAGAACCGCCTGGCGATCTTCCGCCGCCAAACGGTCGGCTTCATCTTCCAGTCCTTCAACCTTGTCCAGAGCATGACCGCCGAGGAGAACATCGGCTTCCCGATGCAGTTCGCCGGCGAGACCCCGCGTGAACGCACCCGCCGTTCGCTCGTACTGCTCGAGCGCGTCGGACTCGCGGACCGCAGCCTGCATCGTCCGAACGAACTTTCCGGCGGTCAGCAGCAGCGGGTGGCGATCGCCCGGGCGCTGGTCAACGATCCCGCCCTGGTCCTGGCGGACGAACCGACCGGCAACCTGGACACGGCCAGTGGGACCAGCATCATGCATTTGCTTTCGGAATTGCACAAATCCGGCCGGACCGTGCTGGTGGTGACACACGATCCGCGCATGGTCCATTTTGCCACGCATAAGATCTACCTCTTGGACGGCCTGGTGGTCAATGAAAAAGACTACAAAGCTGCCACGCTTCAATAAAGGAGTAGCATGAAGATCAACCGATCCGTGTCATCCTCCATTGTCCTCCTTCTGATCCTGCTTGCCTCGGCGGCATTCCCGAGTGCCGTACTGGCGATCTCGGTGACCGGTGTGTCGCCGTCGTCCATCGTCAACGATGCGGACCGGACGATCACGGTCAGCGGTACGGACTTCGTCAGCGGGGCGGTGGTCCGGGTCGGCGGCACCGACCTGGCAACGACGTTCCTCACAGCCACCAGCCTGGAGGCAGTGGTCCCGGCCGGTTTCCCGGCGGGCAGTTATGCGGTCGAGGCGATCAACCCCGATTTGAGTTCGGCCTCCCTTCCCGGGGCATTGACGGTTCAGGCGCCGACCCCGACCCCGACCCCATCGCCGACCCCGCCCCCGTTCGGCCGCCCGCAGGTGGTGATCGAAGGCTACTCGATCAACACCGATGGAGTCCGTTCCGGCCAGCAGTTCAACCTCTCCGTGCGCCTCGACAATGCCGGCAGCAAGGATGCGTACGGAATCCAGGTGGCCTTCGCCTCCACCGACCTGCTGATGCTGCAGACCGGCGGCGTGCTGGCCGGTGGGAATCTGGGGGTTGTCGGCAATGTCAACCTGGTCCAGCCGATGACCGCCGCGGTCCCCCTGTTCGGCATGAGCACGGTCAGCGTTGAAATGAACCTCGCGTATTACGATGAATCCGGAACGCCATTCACGGATCGTTTTCTGATCATCCTGCCCGTTTACCAGGTCCGCTACACCGGGGGCAGCGGTTCTTCGGCAACGGCCACGCCCACGGGGTTGCGCCGCTCGCAGCTGGTCATTGTCGATTATTCCACGGATGTCGATCCGCTCCAGCCGGGCGACATGTTCCAATTGGACCTCTCGATCCAGAACGTCGGGAATGTGAACGCGAAGAACATCACCATGATCGTCGGCGGCGGTTCGGCCGGTGGATCCGGGACCCCGCAAGCCGGGATCTCCGGGGGCTCGGGGGAGTTCACGAATTTTGCCCCGATCGGGACCTCGAACGTGCAATCGCTCGGCGAAATTGGAGCGGGAATGCGCATGGAGGCCAGCCAGCGCCTGGTGGTGAATGTTTCCACCAACCCGGGCGCGTATCCCTTCCGGATCACGTTCTCCTACCAGGACGAACGCGGCAACCTGGTCAACGACGAACAGGTGATCACCCTGCTCGTCTACCGGCTGCCGAACGTCGACGTCAGTTTTTACCAGCCGGTCGGCATGCTGATGACGGGCCAGCCCAATCCGCTGCCCCTGCAGGTGGTCAACCTGGGACGCTACTCCTTCATCCTCGGAAAGATGAAAGTGGAAGCCTCGAACGGCACGATCGAGAACGGCGAGATGCTGGTCGGCCCGCTCGACCCGGGCGGGTATTTCACCCTGGATGCGCTGGTGTACCCGGAGACCAGCGGACCCCTCGATCTGATCATCACGATCGAGTACCGGGACGATTTCAACCAGGCTCGAACGCTCACTTCCACCCTGACCGTGGACGTGGAGGAAATGATCCTCGAGCCCACCCCGGATCCGTCCTTCCCGGTCGATGGAGGCGAGGTCGTCATCGGGCCGGAGACGTTCTGGCAAAAAGTATGGCGCTTCCTCCTGGGCCTCTTCGGGCTGGACAGTTCCGCCCCGTCCCAGAACCTGAACCCGGCCGAGCCGTTCACCGAACCGCTGCCGGTCGGTCCGACGGTCAAGGGCTAGGATAATCATTCTGGAGTGGCATGAAATTTCTTGATCTGGTCCGACTGGTCTTCGGGAATCTGAACCGCCGCAAGGGCCGCGTGGCCCTGACCGCCATCGGTGTCATCATCGGGACGGCCGCGGTGGTGATCCTGGTCTCGCTGGCCATCGGTTTGCAGCGTAATGCCAACGAACAGCTGTACGGCATCGGCGATCTGACCCAGATCCAGGTCATGCCGGCGTATGGCGATGGCGGCGTGATCTATGCCGGGATCGGCGGCGGAGGCGGGGGTGGCGATGGCGGCCTGCAGCAGCCGGTGTTGATCACCAATGCCGCCCTGGAGCAGATGCGCCAGATCCCGGGTGTGCAGGCGGTCATCCCGCGCGATTACTGCATGGCGTATGTGATCATGCGCTACAAGCGCCTCGAAGGCGGGGCGAACATCATCGGCGTTGGCACGCAGAACCTGGCCGACCTGGGACTGGTGGCTTCCCACGGGCAGGTCGAGCTGGCACGCGGCTCGGTGATCATCGGCCCGATGGTGGCGGCCAATTTCTACGATCCCTCCCTGCGCCCGGGACAGGAACCTCCGCCGCCACCGGATCTCTACGACCAGACGGTCAGCTTCGTGATGATCAAGTGGGACCAGAACGGCAACGAGATCCGCCGCACGGTGACCTACAAGGTGGCCGGCGTGCTGGCCGAGACGGCGGGCGAATCCGACTGGTCGATCTTCATGCGCCTGGACGACGTCAAGGCGATCAACGAATGGTCGCTGGGCCGGCGCATCAATTACAACAAGGATGGCTACAACATGGCCATCGTCAAGGTCGAGACGGTCGACCGGGTGATGGAGGTCAACGACGCCATCACGGCGCTGGGTTTCCAGACCTACACCCCGCAGTCGTTTGTGGAAGGGATCAACAACTTCTACCTCGTCCTGCAGGTGATCTTCGGCGGCGTCGGCGCGATCGCCCTGCTGGTGGCGGCCATCGGCATCGCCAACACCATGGCCATGGCGATCCTGGAGCGGACGCGCGAGATCGGCCTGATGAAGGCGGTCGGGGCGACCAACCGGGATGTGCTCTCGATCTTCCTGGGCGAGGCGGCCGGGATCGGCCTGCTGGGCGGGCTGGGCGGCGTGCTGATCGGCTGGCTGGCGGGGCAGGGGATCAACGTGATCGCCCTGGTCTACCTGGCCAACCAGTCCGCCGAGACGGGCGGGCTGCCGCCCAGCGTGGCGGTCTACACGCCCTTCTGGTTGCCGGTCTTTGCGCTGGTCTTCTCGGTCTTGATCGGCCTGCTTTCCGGCCTGTACCCGGCGCTGCGTGCGGCCACCATGGTCCCGGTCAACGCGCTCAAATACGAGTAAAGCTGTCCAAATACCTTGACAGGTAGAAATTATGTTCTATAATGGGGGGCATGGAGAAAGGAGCAGCCAGTGACCAAACGCAATGTCGTTCATATCGAGATCCCTGCCGCGCAGGTGCCGCAGGCCGCCGACTTCTATAAGAAGTTGTTCGGCTGGCAGATCGTGGTCGACGAGAAAATGAATTACAGCATGTGGGAACCGGGCGAGGGTCCGGGCGGCGGTTTCAGTCCGCTGGAGCAGGGCGTCAAGCCCGGGGATGTCCTGGTCTACATCAACAGCGAGGACATCGAGGCCGACCTGAAGCAGGTCGAGGCGCTCGGCGGGACGGTCGTCCAGCCGAAGATGGAGATCCCCGGCATCGGCTGGTTCGGCATCTTCAAGGATCCGACCGGCAACAGCCTGGCGCTGTATACCAGCCGCAATCCCGAATTCAATTCCTGAACCACAACACACAGAGGACAGCCCGGTGAGGGGACTCGCCGGGCTGTTTCGTTTTCACGGACAGGCAGTTCAGGTTCATGGCAGGGGGAACGGGGGCTGGAGATTGAGCGCCGTCAGCACGGCGCTGCCTTTGCCATGCACGAGAATGGTCAGCGAACCGGTGCCGATGCCCATGCGCTGGAAATGGTCCAGCGGCATCCCCAGGTAATGCGCCACGGCCAGCTTGATCGGGTCGGCATGGAAGACCACCGCCACGCGGTCGGTTTTGCGGTGCGCGTGGCCGATCGCTTCCAGGGCGGCGACGATGCGTGCCTGGACCTCGAGGAAGGATTCCCCCCCGGGGAAGCGGAACTGTGAGGGGGTCTTCTGGACCACCTTCCAGGCGACCAGCTTCCTGAGTTCCTTGAGCGGGCGGCCGGTCCATGCCCCGATGGCCGGGTCGGACAGGCCCGGAACGATCTGGATCGGCAGGCCGGTCGTCTGCGCGAGCGGCTGCGCGGTCTCGACCGCCCGTTCCAGGGGACTGCAGTAGATCGCCTTCAGGGAGGCGGATTTCAGCGCCGCGGCCAGGTCGGCGGCCTGCTGGTGGCCGCGTTCGTTCAAATGCACGCCGGGCATGTCCCCGTAGAGGATCTTCTTTTGCAGATGGTCGTTGTCCCCGTGGCGGATGAGGAGCAGGATCGTCATTTGATCTTCCGTTTGATCTCGTCGATCTGTTCCTGGGTCAGTTCGGGCACGTCCTCGCGGCGTTCGATGCCGAGCGCCTTGCGCTGGGCCTCGCGCCACATTTCCAGCCGGGCCTTGATCTGGGCTTCGTGCCCCTCCTCGGAGGGTTTATAGAAATAGGTCCCCAGGAGTTCCTTCGGCAGGTACTGCTGCGGAGTGAAGTGACCCTCCTCCATGTGCGGGTAGACGTAGCCCTTGCCATGCCCCAGGGCGGCCGCGTCGCGGTTGTCGTCCTTCAGGTGGTTGGGCACCTCGCCCACCCCGGTCTGTTCGATGCGTTCGAATGCCTTGAAGTAGGCCCCGGCGCTGTTGGACTTGGGCGCGGTCGCCAAGTACAGGGTCGCCTCGACCAGCGGGTAGATACCCTCCGGCAGGCCGATGAAGGTGAATGCCTGCATGGCGGAGGCGGCCACGACCAGGCCGAGCGGGTCGGCCAGGCCGATGTCCTCCCCGGCCAGGATGATCAGCCGGCGCAGGATGAAGCGCGGGTCCTCCCCGGCATAGACCATCTTCGCCAGCCAGTAGAGGGCCGCATCCGGGTCCGAGCCGCGCACGGACTTGATGAAGGCGCTGATCGTGTCGTAATGTGCATCGCCGTCCTTGTCGTACAGCACCGCGCGGCGCTGGATCGATTCCTCGGCGACGTTCGTATCGATGTAAATGAAACCGTCCTGCCCGGGCGGCGTCGACTCGACCGCCAGCTCGAGGGCGTTCAGGGCGTTGCGGGCGTCCCCGCCGGCGACGTCGACCAGGTGGGCGCGCGCCTCCGGGTCCAGGCGGATCCGGCGGCTACCGTAGCCGCGCTCCGGGTCGGCGAGCGCCAGGTCAAGGATGCGGCCGGTCTGCTCGCCGGTCAGCGGCAGGAGCTGGAAGACGCGCGAGCGCGAGACCAGGGCGCCGATCACTTCGAAGTACGGGTTCTCGGTGGTCGCCCCGATCAGGAGAACCGTACCGTTCTCGACGTGCGGGAGCAGGGCGTCCTGCTGGGCCTTGTTCCAGCGGTGGACCTCGTCGACGAACAGGGTGGTCTTCTTCTGATACAGCCTGCGGCGTTCCTTGGCCGCGTCGATCACGTCCTTCAGTTCGGCCTTGCCGGCGAGTACGGCGGATAGCGTCTCGAAGTGGCTCTGGGTGCGGTTGGCGATGACCTGGGCGAGGGTCGTCTTCCCGGTGCCCGGCGGACCCCACAGGATGATCGACGAGAAAAGTCGGTCGGCTTCGATCGCCCGGCGCAGCAACTTGCCGGGACCGATGATGTGCTCCTGGCCGACGTATTCGTCCAGGGTGCGCGGGCGCATGCGCGCCGCCAGCGGGGCTTCGTCCTTCATGCGTTGCTGCAGGCTGTGGTCGAAGAGGTCGGGCATGGGTACGATTATAGCCGGATTTGGATTAACCGCATTGGGGGATGAAAACTGGCGAAATTGGACGAGAATTCTAATATTCATCTTATCTTGCAACGGTATATTCAGGCCATCTTTTCTGGAAAGGGACATCAAAATGCATCGCAACAATCATAAAACCAATCTTCTCCTGTCGTTCTCTTCTCTTGCCGCAATCCTGATCCTGGCGGCCTGTGGCGCCGGCGCAGCGACCGAGCCGGCCGTCAGCCTCCCGACCGAACCCGCCGTCGTTTCCCAGCCGACCGAGACTGCCGCGGTCGTGGATCCAACAGCGACAACAGCGCAGGTCGCCGCCGCAGGGGTCAGCTTTTCCCAGGATGTCCAACCGATCCTGGCGGCCAACTGCACACGCTGCCACGGCAGCAGCCGGCAGTCGGGCGGTCTTCGCCTGGATTCCCTGGCCAGTTTGATGGCCGGCGGCAGGGACGGACAGGTCATCCTTCCCGGCAATGCCGCGGACAGCCTGCTGGTCCAATTGATCAGCGAAGGCACCATGCCGAAGAACGCGGCCGATCTGCCGCAGGCCTCCATCCAGACCATCGTGGACTGGGTCAATTCCGGGGCGCTGGACAACTGAGCGCTTGACAATCCGCCGGATGGGTGTATAGTTGCCCGGTTGTCCGATTCCAAATCGAGGACGATCGATGAACTCCCATCCTGTTGAAACCACACCCAGGATCACCTCCCGCAGCCGGGCCAAGATCTGGATCCGCACCGGCCTGCTGGTCGTCTTCGGCGGCCTGTTCGGCGTCAGCCTGGCCCGGGACATCCAGTCCGGGACCTACCCGCTGGCGCTCGGACTGGCGATCCTTTTGGTCTGCCTGGCGACCGGCTTCTGGATGCGCCGCCTGGTGCCGATGCGCGTCCACCTGCCGACCCGCTCCGTAGTGCTCTCGTTCGACAGGGTCTACTTCATCCTGATCTGGGTCCTGGTGATCGGCAAGGCCATTTCGAGCTACCTGCTGCACCTGAACCTGCCGGCGGACATCCTGATGTGCACCATACTCGGCCTGATGGCCGGGCGCTTGAGCGGGATCTGCCTGCGGGTGCGTTCCCTGAAGGTCCAGTACGGATTTCTGCAGAAGCAGGCGGCTGCCTGAAACACGAAAGCCGGAGTCAGGTCGACTCCGGCTTTTTTGATCCCTTGGGGGGTTATGCGGGGGTGTACGGCAGGGCGGCGCGCTCGACCTTCTCGAGCGGCAGGACATCCACCAGCTCATACTGGCGGCTACCGAGGCCGTACTTCTCGGCGAATTCGGTGGTCTTGTACGGATCCTTGTACGGACCGTGGATCTGCTGGAAGGGATGGCCTTCCCGTGTGTGGACTTCCATTACAAGCGGCAGGTTCTCTTCGATCAGCTTGGTCCGGCCGATGACGTCCAGGGCGGCCTGGTCGATGGCGACGATGTCGTCCGAGCCGAAGATGCCGGCATCCGGCAGGATCGGCATGGTCGTGAAGCCGAAGCAGTCGCACAGCGGGGTCATCTGCGTGGCCAGGCTCAGGTGCACGGCCTTGCCGGGCTGGAAGGTGGACATCACCTCGCTGACCGCGATGGCGCAGGCTTCCGGGAAGGTGTCGAAGTTGACCGGCTGGATCTTCAGGCTGCCTTGCGGGGCGACCTTCAGGCAGCGGCCGCACTGGTTGCACTGCTCGATGTGCAGGTGCATCGTCCCGGGTTTCTTGCGGTCCTCGACGATGGCTTCGAAGGGGCAGGCGGCGGCGATCTGCGGGATGGCCGTGGCCGGATCCGGGCAGTGCTCGGGGAACCAGTAGGGATCGAAATGCATGGCGTCGTGCATCTGGCCGCGCGTCTCACCGGCCATGCAGCCCAGGGCGATGTTCTTGATCGCCGCGCCGAAGCCGTTGGTGGGATGTCCCTTGACGTGGGCGAAATCGACCAGGAAGCCGGCGTCCTCGATGAAGCCGGCCACTTTCCATTCCTGGATGTTCTTATATGGATGTTCATGGCGGTAATAGTATTTTTCGTCCGGGCCGGCCGCCGGGTAGACCGGGCAGCCCAGCACTTCGGCTGAATACCCTCGTTTTTCAGCGCCGGACGTATCCCACGATACGTCCGCCACGAAAGGCTTGCCGCCCCCATCCAGGACGGCCTGGACGACCTTGCGGATGAAAATGGGATGGATGGTCGAATAGCCGATGTTGTTGGCGGTGTGCATCTTGATCGCGACGCGCTCGTCCTTGACGCGGTCGCGCAGATGGAGCTGCTCCAGGATCAGGTCGAGCTTGGCGGGCAGGGTCTCTTTGGCCTCGGCGCGCGCCTGGCGCGGGTTTCCGTAAAACACTTTGCTGGGCATACGTTACCTCGATCAGTGGGTTGGCGGGATTATACCCGAGGGTGACAAAAAGAATGGGCAGGGGGATCGCTGCCCAATCCATCATCCATGTTTTCCAGGAACCTACCCACCTTTGAGATAGATGCCGGTCGGGTCCAGCTCGTTGTGCAGGATGGTCAGTTCGCGCTCGGTCAGCGGCTCGGTGGTGCGCAGCTGCGCGGCGACCTTGAGCGGCCAGCCAGTGTTCTCGACCGCCTGCCCGGCGGTCTTGCCGGGGTGCAGGGCGGCCAGGACCAGTTCGCCGGTCTCGTCCGGTTCGAGCAGGCCCAGGTCGGTGACCACGGCCACGGGGCCGCGGCCGCGCAGGCCGGCCTCTTCCCGGCCGCCTTTCCCGTCCAGGTAGCCGGCGGAGGTCACGAAATCGACCTTCTCAGGGAAGCGCCGCTTCTGGTGGGGGGTCATGATGTAGCAGCGGTTGGCCCAGGCGGCGATCTCCTGCGATCCGCCCGATCCCGGCAGGCGCACCTTGGGATGCGTATAGTCGCTGCCGATCAGGGTGGCATTGATGTTGCCGTAGCGATCGATCTGCGCCCCGCCGAGGAAACCGACGTCCACGTTGCCGCGCTGCAGGTAGTTGGCGAAGATGTCGTACATGCCGACCACCGAGAGGGCGCCGCTGACCAGGGTCGGATCCCCGATCGAAAGCGGCAGGCGGGCGGGTTCGGCCCCGATCACACCGGCCTCGTAGATCATGACCAGGTTGGGGGCATGCGTGCGCTTGGCCAGGTTGCAGGCCAGGTTGGGCTGGCCGACGCCGACGAAGACGACATCCCCGTCCTTGAGCAGGCGGGCGGCGTTGACGATCATCAATTCGGCAGGGGTGAATTCCATGGTTTCAGCCATCTTAGTACTCCCCGTAGTTGATCACATTGGACAGGCGCGGCTTCACCTGCAGGCGGGCATGAGTTTCCGCGCCCAGCTTCTGCCAGTACTCCTCCCGGTCGCGCACGCCGTAGACCCACTCGTCCAGGTAGGAGCTCACCGCTTCGGGGGACTCGCTGATCTTGTCCCAGCCCAGGTAGAACTCGTTGTCCCGGTCGTAGTAGCCCTGCGAATAGGACGGGTGGCTGGCATACGGCACGTGGCAGACGGCGCTGACGATGAATCCGGGGATCAGCGTCCGGTTGGGATCGGAGCGGATGACCGCCTCGTCGACGATCTCCTCGGCGGTCAGGATGACCTTCCTGGCGGCAAAGGCGGCTTCCTTCTGCTCGCCGATGATGCCCCACAGGTGGGCGTTGCCATGCGCATCGGCCCGCTGGACGTGCACGATGGCCACGTCCGGGTTGAGGGCGGGCACGGTCACCACCGGCTTGCCGCCATAGGGATCTTCGACCCGCCGGATGTTCGGGTTGGCCCGCTCCAGGTCCGCTGCGCCGGTCGGGTTCATCGGCATGAAGGGCAGGCCGGCGGCCCCGGCCTGCAGGCGCGAGATCATCCCGAAATGGGAATACTCCTCCCACTCCAGGCGCCCGGCCTCGATCTCGGTGCGGACGATGCGCAGCGAGCCGACGCCCGGGTTGCCCATGTAAGAGAAGATCACCCTGCGGGCGCAGCCGGCAGCCACCATCTGGTCGTAGATCAGGTCCGGGGTGGCGCGCGCCAGGACCAGTTCACGCCGCCGCTGGCGGATGATCTCGTGCCCGGCGGCGAAGGGGATCAGGTGGGTGAAGCCGGCGGCGTAGAGCGTATCGCCATCCCTGACGTGATGTCGAATGGCTTCCGAGAGGGGGAGTAGTTTGTTCATCGCTGGTTCACTTTTTCTGTTGACCCGCCTTCTGGCGCGGGTCCTGCCTCGGTTTGCGGGTCAGGCCGTGGATGCGCCGCAGGGTCTGGAAGCGGGAGGATTTGGGCGGCCCGCCCGGCCTCCTGCGGAAGAGGAGGCCCAGGAAGAGGGCGCCCAGGCCCATGAAGAAGAAATTAAAGTTCGGCTCCCGGCCGAATTCCGAGCCGAGGAAGATCAGCAGCAGGCCGAATCCGACCAGCAGGAAGAAGGTGCCGACGCGCGGTTTGAGATTGAATTCGGGTTCCATGCGGGGAAGGTCCGGGGCGCAGAACCTGCGCCCCGGACGGGTTTCCAGTTATTTGATCAGCGTGCGGATCTGTTCGTGCATGTAGAGCTGCACGTAGTAATGACCGCCGGCGTTCTTGCCGCTGCCGCCGGAGCCTTTCCAGCCGCCAAAGGGCTGGAAGCCCGGCCAGGCGCCGGTCGTCGCGCCCTGCGGGCGGTTGGCGTAGGTGACCCCGGCCTCGATCTTGTCGAAGAACCATTCGACTTCCTCGGCGCTGCCGTAGAAACCGGCGGTCAGGCCGTAGTTGACGTCGTTGGCTTCCTGCATCGCCTGGTCCAGGTTTTCCACCCTGGCGATCGTGGTGATCGGCAGGAACATCTCGTGCTTCCACAGGCGGTGGTCGAGCGGCAGGTCGGTGACCAGGGTGGGCGTGCAGTAATACCCCTTGCCGAATTCACCGTCGGTCAGGATCCGGCCGCCGGTCAGGAACTTCCCGCCGCCGTCGGCGGCCTCCTTGCAGAAGTCCTGGAATTCCTGGTAGGAACCCTTGTTGATCACCGGGCCGAGGAAGACCTTGCGGTCGGTCGGATCGCCGATGGTCAGCTTGTCGGCCAGTTCCTTGAGGCGTGCCACCAGGGCGTCGTAGACCGGGGCCTCCACATAGACGCGCGAGGCGGCCGAGCACTTCTGTCCCTGCAGGCCGAAGGCCGAGCGGATGATGCCGGCGGCGGCGCGTTCCAGGTCGGCGTGGCGCGAGACGATGGCCGGGTTCTTGCCGCCCAGCTCGAGGATGATCGGGCGGACGAACCTGCCGGCGGCATAATCACGGAACATCTTCATGCCGACGTCGAAGGAACCGGTAAAGGTCACCCCGTCCACTTCGGGGCTGTCGACCAGCGCCGCGCCGATCGTGCGGCCGGGACCGGTGACGAAGTTGCAGACGCCCTCCGGCAGGCCGGCATCCCGGAAGCACTCGGCCAGCAGGCGCACGATCCAGGGGGTGTCGGTGGCGGGCTTCATCACGATGGTGTTGCCGGCCACGAGCGCCGCGCCGGCAGGTCCGCCGGTCAGGGCGAAGGGGAAGTTGAACGGGCTGACCACCAGCCAGACGCCGTAGGGGCGCAGCACGGACACGTTGCGGGCCTCGTAGCCCACCAGCGGGTCCTTGCCCATCTCGACGATGAAACCGTGGTTCTCTTCCATCTGGTCGCAGGCGTAGGCGATCAGGTCGGCGGTCTCCTGGACGTCGCCCAGGGCTTCCATGCGGTTCTTGCCGACCTCGAGCGACATGGCCGCGCCGAGTTCGAACAGGCGGGCTTCGATGTTGGCGGCCGCCTTGCGCAGCAGTTTGACCCGCTCCTGCCAGGGGGTGTGACTCCAGCCGGGGAAGGCCTTGCGCGCCGCGGCCAGCGCCTCGGCGGCGTGCTTCTCGCTGCCCTTCTGCATGACGGCCAGCACCCAGTCCGTGTTGATCGGCGAGCGGTCCTCGAATTTCTCCTCGGCGAAGACATCCTTGTTGTTGATGATCATGGCGTATTCTTTGCCCATGTTCGCCTTGATTCCGGCCAGGGCTGCGTCGTATTGGGTGTGCAGTTCCTCCGGCGGGTTGAACATGGTCGCATACGTCAGTTTGAAATCAGCCATACAAGCGCCTCCTGAATTTGGGAAAAGTGGTTTTTTTCGGGGATTACCGGGATTAGTATAGCGTAGGAAGCAGTCCGCGTCAAAGATAAAGCATCTTGCTTTTCGTGTGACAAGTTTCCCTAATTAAAAATTAATACAAATCGGATAATTTATCGTTACAATCCGTGCATGAAATCGATTCGCAGACAATTGACCCTGGCTTTACTGGCCTTTTCCCTGGCGGCCTGCATCCCAGCAGGCACCTCCGCACCCGCGCCGGCCGACCTGCCGCCGGCTGCAACCCAGCTGCCCTCCGGAAACGTTGACGATCCGGCGGGCATGCCGGTCGCCGGAACGGCAGGGATGCAGGCCATCCCCACCTCGCGCGGCCCGGACCTGGCGGCCAGCGATCCGGCCGCCGTCCGCCTAGCCTCCGGTGGCCTGCAGCTGGTCGAATTCTTCCGCTTCACCTGAAGCACCTGCCGTGCCATGGCGCCCATCGTGCATGGGCTCGAAGCGGAATATGCCGGGCGGATCCAGTTCGTCTTCCTGGATGCCTCGGACCCGGACACCCAGGAATTCCAGCGCGCCCTCGGTTTCCGGGTCCAGCCGGAATTCTACCTGCTGGACGGGGAGGGCAACGTGCTTTACCAGTGGTTCGGGTTTGTACAGGAAGGGGATTTCCGGGCGCAGTTCGACCTGGCCCTCGAATAGGAGCTCGATCCAAGCCAACGGCGCACCGGAAGGTGCGCCGTTTTTGTTTCTTCGCAGGCAGGCGGGATCAATTCAGCGGGCGGACGGGGCGCCCTTCGATGTAGCCGCGGTAGCCCTGCGGTTCGAGCTGGAAGCGCGGTCCGTCCTCGTCCGCCCAGCGGAAGCCGTAGATCTCCGGATCGTATTTCTTCATCAGCTCCCAGAGATCGCCGATCGCCTGTTCGAAGCTGGCATCCTCGTACGGCTCGCCCTGGAAGATCATCATTTTGCACGCCGGCAGGTCGATCAGCTCGAACCCCTCCGGCACCGGGCCGGAGTACCCGGCGGGCATTTCCACGCCCTGGGCATAGGTGGAGGTGCCGGGAAGCTGCAGGTTCTTCGGCAGCCACATCCCGATCGGTTCGTAGAGGGCGTGTTCGATCCTGCACAGGACGTCCCACACCTCGCAGCCCACCTCCTCACAGTAGGCATAGTAATCCGCGGCCTGGATGCCGCGCTTCAGGATCAACTTCCTGGCCGGTCGGTCGACGACCTGGACGAACACGCTGTTCGCTTTCGCAGTGTCAGCCATTTGGATTTCTCCTTTTCGCAAGGCGAGAGAAGTTTCATGGAGATTGCCGGGCAGGAAAAGACGGATGGGCGGTTTATCCCGGGTGTACCGTTTGGGGGTCACCCCGAACTGCTTCGAAAATGCGCGCGTGAAGCCTTCGTGGGAATCGAAGACGAAATCGAAGGCCACGTCCACGATCCGGACATCCTCCTCCCGCAGGCGGAGGGCGGCCTGTGACAGCCGAACGGCGCGGATGTACTCGAACGGGCTTTTCCCGGTCACCGCTTTGAAGACCCTGGCGGCGTGCCATGGCGAATATCCCGCCGCCTCGGCCAGCTGGTGAAGGGTGATCGGTTCGCGCAAATGATCTTCGATGAAGACCTGCATCCGTTGTACTGCGTCGATGTTTTCCGGACTTTCCATGGCTCACCTTGTGGATGCAGGATATCACCTGCCGGCGGGAAATGCTTGACCGGGATTGCGCGGCCAGGCGCAAGCCGGGTCAAGTTCCGGGAGAGCGAGCGCAGCTTCGCCTAGGATCTTCCCTTCAGGATCCTGTACGCCAGCGGACCGACGGCCCCGCGCAGGCTGCGGCCGCGCAGCGCCTGGTCCAGGTCGGCGATCAGGTCCTCGGCGCTTTCCAGTCCGATGCTGGCGCGCACGATGCCGTCGCCGGTCCACTGCCGGATGGAGCGTTTCTGGGTCTCATTAAGATAAGTGGCCGCATCCACGTACAGGTCGGTCGGGTAGTAGAACAGCAGGCTGTGGGCGTGGCCGAGCGAGGTGGCGTACGAGAAGAGCTGGATCTTCTCGGAGAGCGTGATGGCCGCGCCCAGGCCGCCCTTGAGCTGGAAGGTCAGCATGCCGCCGAATGCGGTCATCTGGCGGGCGGCCAGGGCATGCTGCGGGTGGCTTTCCAGCCCGGGGTAGACCACCCGGCTGACCCGGGGATGCGTCTCCAGGAATTCGGCCACCTTCCCGGCGCTGGCGCAGTGCTGCTGCATGCGCGCCGGCAGCGTGACCAGGCCGCGCAGGATCAGCCAGGCGTTGAACGGGCTCAGCGCCCCGCCCAGGTGAACGAGCATGTCGCGGCGGATCTTCAGGATCTCCGCCTCCCGGCCCAGCACCGCGCCGCCCAGCGCGTCGCCGTGGCCGTTGATGTACTTGGTCAGGCTGTGGATCACGTAATCGGCGCCCAGGGAGAAGGGCAGCTGCAGCGCCGGGGAGGCCCAGGTCGAATCCACGGCCAGCGGGATGCCGGCATTGTGGGCGATGGCGGCCAGCGAGGCGATGTCGCTGATGCGCAGGATCGGGTTGGCGGGAGTCTCCGCATAGACCAGCTTCGTATTCGGCCGCAGCGCATCCCGGACCTGCTGCGGGTCGCTGGTATCCACCAGACTGACCTCGATCCCGAAGCGCGGCAGGTGCAGGCCGAAGAGTTCGACCGAGCCGGCATAACAGACCTCGCTGGCGATCAGGTGGTCGCCCTGGCCCAGCAGGGTGAAGACCAGGGCGGATACGGCTGCCATGCCGCTGGCGGTGACCAGGGCGGCAGGCTTCGATCCGTCCGGCAGGCCGTGCGGGGCCTCCAGCGCCACCAGGCGGTCCTCCAGGGCGCGCAGGGTCGGGTTGCTCCAGCGCGTGTAGGCATGGTGGGCGCGCCCGCTCTCGAGCAGCAGCGCGTCCATCAATTCGCCGCCGAACTTCGGCAGCTTGTAGGCCGTGGCCATGTCGACCGGCAGGCGCAGCGCGCCGGTCTCCGGATCGGCTTCCTCCCCCGCATGTACCGCGAACGTCTCGAAATCGAATTCGTCCATAGGAACTCCTTCATTAAACACAAAGGGCACGCAGGATCACGAAGGGAAAAGAAAAGCTTGTGGATCCTTTGTGCCTCTTGGTGTCCTTTTTGTTAAAGATCACTCCCGGTTCTTTAATTTTTCCACCATCTCATGATGGCTCTGGCGGGTGATCTTCAAACGCCAGGCGAAGACGATCGCCAGGACCAGCATGACTGCCGGGATGGGACCCATGAACACGCGGATGGCGTTGAGCGCTGCTTCCGGTTGGACGGGCAGCGCCTCGCCCTGCACCGGGTTGGTGTAGCCGGTGATCGCCAGCGCCTGTCCCATGCTCCAGATGGCGATTCCCGTGGCCGCTTTCTGGAAGAACGAGAAGAAGGCGTAATACGAGCCCTCGCGCCGTTCCCCGGTCTCGGCCTGGTCGAATTCGATGATGTCCGGCACCATGGCCCAGGGGACGATGTAGGCGGTGGCGATGCCAAAGCCGGAAAGGATCGCCAGGATGTAGGCCAGCACGATCTGGTTGGCAGGAAGGATCGCCAGGCCGAACAGTACCACCGCCCAGGACAGGCTGCCAAGGATGAAGGCCCTCCGTTTGTCCAGTTTGCGGCACAGCCAGACCACCAGCGGGATGAACAGAATGGCCGCGCCTTCCGCCCCCAGGATGAAGTAATTGGCCTGCTCGGGCACCTTCAGGTAGTAATTGGCGTAATAGATCAGCACTGCCGAAAGGATGCTGGCCGTACCCCAGCTGAGCAGGTACAAGCCCATGATCGACCAGAAGGGCTTATTGCTGAGCGTGGTCTTGAGCGCTTTCCACATGGACATCGGCTCGGGCTGCTCGACCGGGTCCTTGCCGCGCGTCACCTTGAAGACGATCAGCGGGGGGACGATGCAGACCAGTCCCATGCCAACGCCAAGCACGATAAAGAGCAGGCGTTTGTCTTCCACGTACCAGCCCAGGACGGTCGCCAGGATGATCGTCCCGATCGTACCGCCGATACCGAAGGCGGAGCGGTAACCGTTCAGGGTGGAGCGCTCATCGTAATCGTCGGTCATCTCGGGGGTCAGGGCGTTGAAACTGACGTGGATGATGGTGAAGATGGTGTCGAACAGGATGAAGGTCAGCGTGTAATAGATGGTCAGCCCCAGTGCATCGAGGGGCGGGACGAACCACATCAACATGAAGGACAGGCCGAGCGGGACCGCAAAGAAGAGCAGCAGGCCGCGGCGGCGTCCCCAGCGGGTGCGGATGCGGTCGGAGATCAGGCCGATCAGCGGATCGTTGACCGCATCCCAGAGCTTGCCCAGCCCCACCGCCCAGCCGGCGAGGTCCGGGCGCAGGCCGGCGATGTCGGTCATGAAGTAAAGCTGGTAGAACATCAGGATGGCGAGCGGGATGCTGGTGCTCAGGTCGCCGGTGCTGAAGAGCAGTTTCGCGCGGGTGGAAAGTTTGTTCATGGATGCTCCGTGGGCGTTTTGGATGGGCGACGTATGCGTCGCCCTTAGGCGAGATTCGAGAAATCCTGCATTTCGGCGGCTTCGTATTTGTACAATTCCTCCATCGGCCGTTCGGCCACCAGCCTGCGGTAGGCATCCAGTTCCTGTTCGACCGCCGGGTCGAGCTGCCGCGGCTGGTGTTCGGCCAGGATCTGGCGTGCCTTCTCGCGGGCGTTGTCCATGGCGCTCTTCGAACCGTCCTTGACCCAGGACTCGTACGGCTGGCGGGCCATGAACTTCGGCAGGTAGTGTTCCCGGCGGAAGTTCTGCATGGTGTGCTTCTCGGTGATGTAGTTGCTGGAGAAGCCGACCTTGCGGATGACGTCCATCGCCATGCTCGTCTCGCTGACCTGGATGCCGCGCTTCATGCGCAGCGCCATGCCGGCCAGTTCGTCGTCCATCACCAGCAGGGCGTCCGACTCGAGCATCGAGCTGTCCAGCGTGCCGGCGCAGGTGATGTAGTTCACGCCGGCGAGCACGGCCGGCAGCAGGGTGGCCATGCGCTCGGCCCCGGCCTGCAGGTCCCCGGTCTTGGCCTCGGTCGTCCCGCCGACCGAACGGATCGGGATGCCGTAATGCTGCGCCAGCTGGGCCGAGGCGGCGCTGATCAGGCCGGTCTCGACCGCGCCCAGGGCGACGGTCCCCAGGCGCATATTGGCGATGGTCGAGACGGTGCCGTACAGCACCGGCGCGCCCGGGCGGAAGATCTGGCTCAGGGTGATGTGCGCCAGGATGTTGGCGTTCTCCTGGATCAGCAGCCCGGCCAGCGTGACCGGGGCGGTCGTCCCGGCGATGCCCTCCGGGGCGCAGGTGACCGGCTGCCCGTACTCGGCGCAGACCAGCAGGCCCTCCACCTGGATCTGGGTCATCGTCAGCGGGCTGACGGTGGAGCAGATGCCGAAGAAGCGCGGCCGGGCCTTGAGCTCCTGCTTGCCGCCGACGGCGATGGCCATCATGCGCATCATGTCCAGGGTCGGCAGGTAGCCGTAGCAGCCCAGCCCGAAGGACTTGCGGCTGTGGTGCGCCCAGGCCGAGATGGCTTCGCTGTGGATGGTGGTCATCGGCAGGTCGTTCGGCCAGACGTCCATCTGCGAGCAGTGGATGTGCTCGCAGCCGTCGATCAGTTTAATGTGGTTGAGCAGGTCGGCCATCGTGCTCGGGCGGTGTGCGCCGCTTTCCAGGTCGAGCACCGCGGTCGGTGTGCCCAGGGCGGCGAACTGGACCGCCTCGCCGCCGATCGGCAGCTCGAGCTCCCCATCCGAACCGTAGAGCTTGAACTGCTTCGGGGCGCTTTCGAGCGCCCGGCGCACGAGCGCTTCGGGGATGCGCACCGCTTGCGTTTCGTCGTCCACCCGGGCGCCGGCCTGGCGGAACAGGTCGCGCGCCACGGCGTAATCGACCTTGATGCCGACGCTTTGCAGCACCTCCATGGAGGCGGCATGGATGGTCTCGATCTCCGCTTTACTGAGGACTTCGAATTGGGTTTGCATGGATTGTCCTTTGGCTGGCTGGAATGGACCTGTCCGACAGGGCTCCCCCCAACCCCGATCGTGACGGACATGGGTACATGGCTGGAGGCCGGGTCATTGACCTGATTATACCAACGCGGCGTATAATCGCCTTCATGCAGAACGAACGAATTGGGGCCATCGACCGCTTCCGCGGTTTCGCCATCCTGACCATGGTGCTGGCCAACTTCATGGGCGGGGTGCAGGTCATCCCGGCCTGGCTGAAGCACGCCCCGGACATCGGCCTGACCGTGATCGACCTGATCGCGCCCTTCTTCATCTTCGCCATCGGCCTGACCTTCGGCCCCTCCTTCCGCCGGCGGATGCAGCGCGACGGGGCCGCCCGGACCTACGGCCACTTCGCCGTGCGCAACCTGGCGCTGCTCGGGATCGGGGCGATCCTCTCCGCCGGCGAGACCGCCCTGGGCGTCAATACCAACGGGGTGGACTGGGGCGTGCTGCAGGCGATCGGCGCGGCCGGCCTGCTGACCCTGGCGGTCATCCGCCTGCCTGCCGCCTGGCGGGCTGTCATCGGCGCGACGCTCCTGCTCGTGTACCAGTTCGCGCTCGAGCGCGGGATGCTGGCAGGCGTGCTGGCTTCCCCGCACGGTGGCCTGTTCGGCGCGCTGTCCTGGGCGGCGATGCTGGTCCTGGCCACGTGCCTGGCCGACATGTACCACGAGTCCGGCCGGAGCAAATGGTTTTTCTGGACCGCCGTGCTGGTCTGCGCGGGCGGCGCCGCTCTGGCGCTGCTCTCACCCGTCAGCAAGAACCGGGTCTCTGCGACCTATGTCATGGTCAGCCTGGGAGCGAGCGGGATGTTGTTCTGGTCTTTCCATGTGCTGGAGGGGAAACTGCCGTTCCGATCCGGGTTGTTGGACGCCTGGGGGCGCAACCCGCTGGCGCTCTATCTGGCCCATTTCCTGCTGCTCGGGCTGGTCTACCTCCCGGATCAACCCGGGCTGTACGCGCAGGCGCCGCTCTGGCTGGCCATCCTGGAAATGGTCCTGCTGGTGCTGGCGCTGAGCGGGCTGGCTATCTGGCTGAAGAAGAAGCGGATCGTTCTCTCCCTGTAGATCATGAAAACGCACCCTCAGGTGCGTTTTTCTTCCGGGAGGCGCGTCCCATTCCATTCAGTGCACCACAGCCGTCCCTGGCGCAGCTCGGCGGCGATGCAGGCGGTGTAGTCGAAACCCCGCCGGGCATGGATGAATTGCGTGTCCACGTTGGCCAGCACCAGGGGCAGCATCATCCAGTACACCCCGCCGTGCGAGACGCACAGGACGGTCTCCCCGCTCCCGGCGAACCGGTCGGTCAGGCTTTCGATGAAGGGGACGAAGCGTTCCTGCAGGTCGCGCAGGCTCTCCCCGCCCTGGATGGAGGCTTCCCACTCGTTGCGCACCGTCCAGGCGTCGAAGACGGACTGCCACAGCTGCCAGGCTTCAGGGTCCGAGCGGCCTTCGGCGACGCCGCAGTCGAACTCGCGCAGCGCCCCCGTGACTTCGAATTCCAAATCGAGCCGGTTCGCCACCAGGGCGGCCGTCTCGAGGGCGCGCAGCAGGGGACTGGTATAGATGCGGCTGATGCCGCGGCCGGTCAGGCGCTCCGCCAGGGTCAGCGCCTGCTGGCGGCCCTTGCGGGTCAGCCCGTGCTTCAGGCCGCGGTTGGAGATCTCGTGCAGTAAATTGGCCTGGCTTTCGCCATGCCGGGCGAAGAGCATCTGCATGAGCGCCTCTACCTCCGTGCATCCGCTTCCGGCGGCAGGTAGCGCAGCTGCAGCCCCGGCACCTTTTCCCCGCCGACGAGCACCACCCGGCCCTGGATGTCCACGCGGGCGCCCGGCTCGATCTCCACGCCGCCGCGCACCTCGACCTGCGCGTGGGGTCCGAAGACCACGTTGGCGCCCTTGCGGATGGTCAGCTTCGGCGCGGCCTCGATCCGCTCGAACAGGCTGCCGCAGTAGGCGCAGCGGACCCTGGCGGCAGCCAGCGCTTCGAAGTCGGTCGCACCGCACTGGGTGCATTCGTATACCTGGAGGGGGTCAGACCTTGTCATTGGGCATTGTCCCTGGATCCATGGCGATCCGGACGGCAGGTCGAAGATTATAGCACGAAGCCCGCCGCAGGCCTCGCCGGACAGGAGCGTGCAGGCAGGGTGCTGTTCAAGTCGGCAGCGGAGCCTGCATGCCCGGTGAACGAACCGCGACGGCCGTGAAGGTCGCCAAGATCTCCCCGATTTTCCTGGCGTTCTTCGCGCCCTGCGCGGTGAGATCGAAAAACTGCGCAAACCAACCCGGACTGTATCGACATCCTGAATGGGCAGGCCGCACCGGAAGGCGGATTCCGCTGTAGAATGAGTACCAGAGATCGGCATCTTCCTGGAGATCACCCGCCCTGCATTCCCGGGCCGAAGGAGTCTGCCATGAATATCAGCACCCGCCTGTTCCTCTCGTTCATCCTGATCGCCATCCTGCCGCTGTCCCTGATCGGCTTCATGGGCCTGTCCCAGATGCAGGCCATCAGCCAGGAGACGGTGGAGGAAAGCACGGCTGCCATGCGTTTGCTGGGCGAGGAATCGATCCGCCAGAAGGCGCTGGACGTGGCCGCCCAGGTGGCCCTCTACCTGGAAGCGCACCCGGAGCTGGCCGGGCACCCCGACCTGCTGATGGCCGATGCGGACCTGGCGGCGATCGCCGTCCAGCCGGTGGGCTTGACCGGTTACACGGCGGTCTACGACGCCCGCGGCGTGACCTATTTCCACGTCAACCCCTCGCTGGTCGATTTCGACATGTCCCAGCTGGCCGAAAGCCTGCCCGAGTTCTGGGCGATCTTTTCCGCCAGCCTGGACGGCAGCGCGGTCGGTTCGTACTATGCCTGGGCCGAACCGGACGGGTCGCTGCGCGACAAGTACATGTACTGCGTGCCGGTGTCCGGGTCGGACCTGCGCGTGGCGGCCACGACCTACATCGACGAGTTCTCCCGGCCGATCACCCTGACCGAGACGCGCGCCGCCCTGATCCTGGAGCGCAGCCGGGTGCAGCTGCTGATCTCGCTGCTGCTGGTGGGCGCCCTGGCCTTCGCCCTGGCGGTCGGTTTTTCCAGCACGATCAGCCGGCCGATCCAGACGCTGGTGAACGGTTTCAAGGCGGTCGAGGAGGAGGAGTACCAGGCCATCCGCCTGGAGAGCGTCGTCGACCGGCGCGACGAGTTCGGGCACATGGCGCGTGTCTTCCAGCGCATGGCCGAGCAGGTCAGCACGCGCGTCGAAACGCTCAAGAACCAGGTCGCCTACCTGCGCATCGAGGTGGACGAGGCCAAGCGCAACATCGAAGTGCGCCAGATCACGGAGACGGAATACTTCCAGGACCTGATGCAGAAGGCCAGCGGCATGCGCAGGAAGAAATCCCCCGGGAAGAAGGGCGGCTGAAGCCCCGTCGGTTTGCTTGGTATCCAGGAAATGGAGCTGCACACGGCGCAGGCTCCGCCCGCGCCTGCCCCGCGCCGCTCAATCGATCCGGGCGATCCGCTCCAGGATCCCGGCGTCGTCCACGATCAGGCCGACCTGCGCCAGGCGCGGCACCAGCTCGCGCCAGGCCGGGTCGGCAGCGAAGGCGGTCTGGAAGAACGGCAGCGCCGCCTCCACGCGCCCGGCATTGACCAGGTCGGCGGCGTACCAGAAGACCAGCTCCACGTTCCCGCGCATCGCCGGCTCGCCGGCGGCAAGCTGGAATTCCTTCTCCGCCAGCTCGAATTTCTCCTCCGCACGGGCCTTGTCGGCCAGCAGGTCGGAGGCGTTCTGCGCATGGGCGTACGCCCGGGCGATGGCCAGCAGGCGGGTGAGTTCCTCCAGCGGACGGGGATGGTCGTCGACGTGCAGGTCGAACACGCGTCCGCCCCAGGCGGGCAGGCCCGCCTCGCCGGAGACGACCAGCAGCGCGGCGGACTGCCTGCCGCGGATGTCGCCGCCCTCGCCTTCGGCCGCGAACAGCGCGGCCAGCATGCGCGCCGCCAGGTCGCCATCGGCTTTTTCGTAGGCTTCCGCCATGGCGTCCCAGACGGTGTCCTTCGCCATCAGGTTGGCCTGCACGGAATAGCCCTTCCCCTGGCGGTGACCGGCGGCGGCGATGCAGCGCTTGCCGGTATGTGCCGCCACGCCGCCGCGGGCATCGATCATCGCTGCCTGGCGCTGCCCGGCCTGGGGATCGCCGGCCAGCAGGCTGGCGAGGGCCTGCTCGGCCGTCCTGCCGGCCTGCATCAGTTCCAGCCCGAGCGGGCCGTAGGCGACCTCCACGAAGGACTGGGTCGCCACCGCGCCGACGCCCGGCCGGGCCCAGCCGACGATCGGACCGACGCCGAAGTAATGCGACTGCACGGCGACGCCGAACTGCCTGCTTTGCGGGTCATGGGCGACGATCGAATAGGTGTGGGCCAGCGGTGCGGGCATGCGAACCTCCTGAATGGAAATCGATCCAGCCGGTCTCGCGAACGACCTGGCTGCCTTATCCCGGGCGGGAGAGCTGCCCGATGACCTCCGCAGCGGCGGCAGAACCAGCCTCCGCGCGGATCCTCTTTCCGAGGGCATCCGCGTTGGCGCGCAGCTGCCGGTCCTCGACCGCACGAACCAGTTCCCTGGCCAGCCTGGCTGCGCTCAACTGCCGCCGCGGGATCGCCTGCGGACCGACGCCCAGTTCGGCGACTTTTCGGCCCCAGTACGGCTGGTCCCCGAAGAACGGAACGATCAGGGAGGGCACTCCGGCGCGCAAGCCGGCCGCGGTCGTGCTGGCGCCACCGTGGTGGACGACGGCTGCCATCCTGGGGAATAACCAATCGTGCGGGACCGAGTCGAGCATGCAGACCGTATCGGGCAGATCGCTCTGGCGCAGCCCGCCCCAACCCGAGAGCAGGACCGCCCGCTGCCCGGTCTGGCGCAGCGCTTCCAGGATCAGGGCGGTCGTACGACCCGGGTCGCGGTTGCTCATGCTGCCGAAGCCGATGTAGACCGGTGCCGGTCCCGTTTCGAGGAAGGCTGTCAGGCTCTCCGGCGGTGTCCAGTCGACCCGGTCCAGGAACCAGTAGCCGGTGACATGCACCTGGCTGTCCCAATCCGGCGGGGCGGGGATGACCGCCGGGCTGAACCCGTAGAGGACCGGCATGTCGCGCATGCAGGCGGACCGGTACGGCCCGGCGGCAGGAGTCGGTCCCAGGCCGAGAACTTCCTCCCGGGCGAGGCGGTCCGCCTGGCGAAATCCCTGCCACATCAGCTGACGGGTCAGGGTGTGGGTCAGGCGGTTGACCGCCTTGCCGGGGGGCAGGGGCAGGGAGGGGGCCAGGACGCTCGGAAACGCCGCTGTGGGCGTGAAGGGAACCACATAGGCCTGCACCAGCGGCAGGTCGAGCTTTTCGGCCAGGGCGATGGCAATGAAAAGACCGCCCATGCCTGCCAGAAGGAGGTCGGCTCCCCGGCAGGCTTCCAGGCCGGCACGCGCGAACTGCAGCGCTTCCCGTTCGGCTTCCTTTGCCATCTGGGACAGCAGCAGCAGGAAGTTCCCGTTTTCGATGCGATCGCGCATCCTCTCCGATTCGACGATACCCCGGACGTCACTCTCCGCCGGGTGGAATTCCAGACCGGCGGCAGCCACCAGCGCGGCAAAGTTCTGATGGGTCAGGACCTTCACGGTATGTCCGGCGCGCTGCAGACCGGAACCCAGTGCAAGGTAAGGCTGGACATCCCCCCGGCTGCCCGGAGCGATCAGGGTTATTTTCATTTATTTCGATCCGGCTTTGGCTTTCGCTGTGTTCTCGCCGACCCGGAAGCGGACGATCTCGGCGATCAGCGCATGCGGGATCGGACGGTCGAGCGGGAATTGCAGGGCGCCCTTGGAGGTCTTGTAGCTGGCCAACTGAGCTTTGAAATTCTCGATCCCGGAAGGGGCCGGGTAGAAGCCGATGTGGTTCTTGAAGGCGGCAAAATGGACCAGGTTGCCGTGCAGCTTGAAGGTCGGCATGCCGTAGCTGATGGCTTCCGTGGCCTCCGGCGCGGCAGCGCGGATCGCGGCGCGGACGGATTGGAGCAGTTCCTGGATCGCGGGCGGGCAGGCGGCGATGTATTCGTCGATGTTGTTAACGGGAGGGGTTTTGGGGTTCATGGTTTCCTTTCGGGGTTCATACCGTTAAGTGGGTGGAAGGACGGCGATGGGCGCTACCCCTTGACGTACGACAGCTTTTCGCTGATCAGGCCGCCCTTGACCTGGAAGATGTCCACGCCGCGCACGTGCCCGGGCTGCCCGTCCGGGCCGGTCCACGAATAGCGCCAGCGCATCAGGCAGCGGTTGCCCAGGCTGAGGATCTCCTCGATCTGGATGCGGGCGTCCGGGGTGCCGCGGAAGAGTTCCTGCCAGAACCGGGTCACGGCCTGTTTCCCGGTGTAGAGCGTCCCGTCCGGGGCCGGGGCGGTGTTCTCGAAGACGCAGTCCTCGCTCATCAGGGCCATCATGGCCGGGACGTCGTGCCGGTTGAAGGCTTCGTTGAAGGCCAGGACGGTGCGCAGGTCGGATTCGATGCGCGTCAGGCGTGTGGGGGACATGGGGGCTCTCTTCCTTGCGCAGCACGCAGGGATTGCGGACGGGCGAACGGTCACGAAAATTATAGCATGAAGCCCTGCCTCCCCCGAACGGGTTCCTGTTCTCCGGGCGGTCTGCGCATTGCTTGCGCGGCGCCGGGATCGCTTCCGCGCGGCTGCGAACCGGGTGCGTGTCCTCAGCTGGTGTCAGCCCGCGATCTTGTGGGGCAGGCGACCCGTTTGAAGCGCCTCCGCCCAGTCCAGTCTGCCATTCCTTCGGGCGCGTTCTGCTGCTTGGCGATGATCGTACGCCACACAGATCAGTTCCGCCTGCCATATGCCGTGTTTCCGTTCCAAGACGGCATAACGGGCATGCGTTGAACCGGTTTCGATCACATGATATTCGGGGACCTCATCGTCGTATGCTGGAAGCCCCACACTGCCAGAGTTGATGAACAGCAGATCCGTCGACAATTCAACCACCCTGGGAACGTGCGAGTGCCCGCAGAACAGGACCTGCGCGACCGTCCCCTCGAGCCTCCGGGCGATCTCCGCAGGTGCCGCCAGCCGCGCCGTCCGGTGGAGCCGGTGTTGGGCAGCATTTGAATATAACGAAACTATTCCACCTACCGGGGACAATAAACTAATCACTGCCTATTCGAAGCCGTTTTGCTCGGCGATTCCAGAAGTAGGCGAAAGTGAATTTATAAACCAGAAAGAATAGAATCCATCCTATAAGGAAAAATAAGACAGCACCACCCCAAGAGATTACCTTATACCTCCAGATATAAGCCAACCAGCCGATTAGGCCAACCAGAGAGCCAAAGAGAAGGGTCAACTTGAACAAGACTAGATTATCAATATCCTTGTCCTTTGAAGGCCGTAAGAATAGGACAGGCCACCATCCCCAATCCATGTCATTCAATTTATTCATGAAATTCTCTAGTTTGTCTACCATGTTCTCGCCTCTTGGTTATTTTTATCAACACATCTTGCAGCCCAACGAGACTGTCGAAAAACTAGTTTTGTAAAAAATCTCTATCCAAGGGATGATCGAGAGACCCGTTTCTCGCGTCGCAGGCGGTATTCTGGGTATTTCGCTCGTTCAGGGGTCAGTGGACCGTCCCATACATGTGGATCTTGCCGATATTGTGCACCAGAGCGAACAACATCCATTGTACATCCACTTTGCGCTTGGAGCGCAAGGTGAAGCGGTGCATGCGTTTCTGCACACAAATGTTGGCAAAGACCGGCTCCGCGATCCCCAGCCGTCTGGCATAGATGCGCTTTCCCGCTTCACTATCGATCTTCCCCTTCATCATATCGATCAGGTTTGGCGGCCGGGAATCCACTTGAACGGAAAGATACCTGCGTGAAGCCGTGGGCTTGCTCAAACAGCGCGCCCGCAGAGGGCAGGCGGCGCAGTCTTGTGGGCGGGCGTGGTACACATCATAAGTTCGATAACGGTTGACCTGGTTGCGGGCATGGCAGGTGAGTTCATGTCCCTGCGGGCAGAGATACACCTGTTTTTCCGCATCGAAAGAAAAGTCTGCTGCGGTGAACGTGCCTGGCTTTGTCCCTGGTCGCTGCCTGCCGTGGACGCCATCCTTGAAGCGTTCTTGTTTGGAAAAGCGCGGATCTCGTTTTCGGAATTGGATGTCGGGGATATAGGCGTCGATCTTTTCGTCCTGGCAGACTGTCAGGCTTTTGAGCGAATGATAATTGCTGTCTGCTGTTAGTTGTTTTCCCTGGAAATAGGCTTCGTCCTTGCCAATGGCACAAACATTCTTTTTGGCCCCTGCCAGCATCGGCGCGAGATTTTCATGATCCTGGCTGCTGAAGGCTTCTGCGGCGAGAATGACCTGATGCCTGGAATCGACCAGCGCCTGGGCGTTGTACCCCTGGATGATGCCGTGCGAGGAGGGCATCTTCACCGATTGATTGTCAATGACATTGCTTTGGATTTCCTTGCCCTCGCTGCCATACTTCGGCTCCTGCGCCTGCAGGAATTGGTTCAAGCGTTCGACCTGCAATTGGAAGCGCCTCTCGCGTTTCTTCTGCCGCTCCAGTTCGACCTCGGGCTGCACGTCCGCCTGTGCGTGTTCAGCAATCACCTGCCGCAATTTTTCCTGCAACTTATCGCGTTTGTGTTTGAGTTCGTCGAACGTGCCGCTCCACTCTTTGGAGACATTGGCGGAGAGTTTCACGCCGTCGAGACTGAAGTGCGTCCCGCCCAGCAGGCCCAGTTCCTCGCACACAAGCAGGATGTTGCTGAAGAGGGTCCGAACTTCGCTTTGCATCGAGGAGATAAATTGGGCGATCGTGCTGTGATCGGGGGCGTAGCCGTATGAGAGCGCAATGAAAATGATGTTTTCGCGGCAGGCGCACTCCATCTGGCGGGAACTGATCATCCCCTTCGAATACGCCAGCAAAATGATCTTGAGCAGGATCTTGGGGTGGATGGCGGTTGCGCCGGTCTCGTCATTGTTGTAGCGCCCATCAAAGACTGACAGGTCAACATGCTTGTCCACCAATTGGCTGATTGTGTGCTCGAGCGTACCCGGGACAAGTTGATCCTGCAGCGAAATCGGGAGCATGACCAATTGATCTTCATTGCATGGTTTGAACTTTGCCATAGGTTCCTCGATCTGATAGAACCCTATAGCCTTTTGCTGGATTCTCCCCCTTATTCGACAGTTTCAACGGCAAGCGTTAGTGGCAAGTGCGGGATTTGGCAGATAAAAGCCAAAGCGTAGAAAAAACTCGACGGGGCTGAATCCCTTCAAGTGAGGGCAAAACCCGCACTTGTCCACTGCACGCAATGTTAGCCATTTTGCTTATCAGTAGAAAATTGTTGAAAAAATAAACCTGTGATTATTACCACATCTTGAAGGAAATGAATAAGCCATGCCCAAAAGATACCTTGAGTCTCTCCTATTGATTTAGCCAAAAACCAACCAAGAAAACCTGCTAATAAGACTCCAGGTATTTTTCCAGGTGTTCCAAAATAGTGAACCGTGCCAAAGATAAATGCACTCACAAGATAGATGTAAGACAAGGGGATAATACTATCTAAAAGTGCTACAACACTAAAGCGGGTAATCATCTCTTCTGTAAATGAATTCATGAGTGCAAAGATGACCACCCAATAGAAAAAGCGTAAATTTTCTTTGGAAATCTTTTTACCCCTAATAAGTTGTAAGTAAATGAAGACAAACGTAACCAGAGAAATGATGACGGCAAAATTTATGCCAAGATTTAACCATGTTTCATTTGGGGCTGGGATAATACCGAGAGCAGGTACTGGCACAACAGGCGCGGAAATATTACCGAGGGAAAAATATTTTTCAAACGATGTCGGAGAAACAATAAATACCAAGCCAAGCGTAAGAAATGCCAAAAGTAATGTGATGACCTGATACTTCAATTCACCATCCAGATAGGCATTTGGAAGAAACGGACTTTTTAGTATCCTTTTGGCGTTGGGCTTGATGTAAAGAAGTGACCATGTAAAACCAATTACAACGAGCATGATAATTATTTTCAGAGCCATATTTTAAACTCCTGTTTTGTTAACAAAGAAATGGCTAACACGGGTTATGCGGCGGCAGGATAACGGCTTTTGGACAGTTTGTGCGCTTGATTAAGTCCTAATTCACTTCGGACGTTATCCCGCCATAGGTTAAAATGAGATAAGAGAATTATATACAACGATCCTTGGCAGGTCAACATGGAT
>Ga0233425_10000895_pt1 | contig 71710 bp, 60 predicted proteins | sample Watercolumn_Towu_2_FD_181712 | JGI IMG/M metagenome (GOLD analysis project Ga0233425, IMG submission 181712) | Freshwater microbial communities from Lake Towuti, South Sulawesi, Indonesia - Watercolumn_Towuti2014_140_MG | ecosystem: Environmental > Aquatic > Freshwater > Lake | place... | reverse complement strand
AAAATGCTTTGATCATATTCCTTAAGCCTACGAGATCCCAATTTAAATGAAAAGAGCTGTTTTCTAATAACCATTCTAATCGTTTGGCCATACTTTATGAGTGTGTCATATGTATGGTACCATTACAAGTTATTGACATAAACAAAAAGTTTTGTTATGTTTATTAGTCATGTAGCTCTTTTTGCAATTGGGTTATAAATCCATATATCTATCAACAACAAACCACAATAAAGGAGGAAGTTATGAAAAAGGTGATTTTAGTTTTTGTGCTCATTTTTTCAATGTTCACGTTGGCGGTTGCGGAAGAGGAAGAGGGTGGAATTAGGTTGTCGTATAAGGATTTATACGACACGAAGTCAGTGTCATTTAAGGACGAACACAACAACGTAGTTGTTCCCGCGAATGCTATCGTTATTGTCACTTCAAAAAATGGGCAGCATTTCGGGTTCATAACAAGAGGAGAGGTTTTGTTTGATTTTCCAGCTGGCGACTATATGTTTGCTGGCACAGAGCTTGTGTTGAAGGATTAAGTGTTGACAGGATAGAGAATATATCTGTGAGCGTAGCTTCTTAAACGGGGCTACGCTTATTTTTTATTAGATTTTTTTCCAAACTAACCCATTTCAATTTTTCTCCGCTAAATCAATATCAAGAGCAATGGGAGCGGTTATTTTCTCGCCTTTTCTTATGGCCTGTAATCTCTGTAATTCATGCAACGATTTGAATATACCTCATTCAGGGTAGATAAATACAGCCAAACTGTTAGAGTGAGCCAGTATAACCGGATAGGTCGTATATTTTAATTTTACATTGTCATTTTTAGTAAAATAAAAACGCCCCTATTTGAATTTAGGCGTTTTTATTTTATTAAAATTATAGCTCACTGCTTATAAGAAGGGCCGCTCCGACTGCTCCTGCTAATTGGCCGAATTTTCCTTTACTGATTTTTATTTTTTGGGCTTCTGGGTTGATTATGTGTTTTTTTATTATTTTTCTTGCAAAGTTTAAAAATAAATCACTTGATTCAAGCACTCCTCCGCCCACGATTATAATTTCCGGATCAATTAAATTAACGATATTAGCGCAAGCTAGTCCGAGCATTTCCCCGATTTCTTCATAAATTTTTTCAGCTAAAATATCGCCGCGGAACGCTTCTTCGGCTAATTGAGCCGGATCGCCTTGTGTTAATTTATGGTAAGCTTTTTCCCAATCAATCGGGCTCTCAAAATTTATTATCATATGTCCGGCCTCCCCTGCTCCGCCGTGCGAGCCGGAATAGATTTCCCCTTCCTTCCACCAGCCGCCGCCGATGCCGGTGCCTATTGTTAAGCCGAAAATATTTTTATAATTTTTGCCCGCCCCTTTTAATGCTTCAGCCCGGACAAAACAATTGGCATCGTTATCCATAGCCGTTTTTAATTCAAGGGATTCTTTTATTTTGCTTATTAAATTAACTCTATCAAGTAGCGGCAAATTAGGGCATTTTAAAATTATTTTTTTATCTTTATCTATAACTCCGGGAATGCCTAGGCCCAAGCCGGCAATTTTTATTTTATCTTTTTTTGCTCTTTCTATCAGCGGATCGGCCAAGGCCTTAATCATAATTAGAAAATGGCTTAAATTATCTTTAGGCGTGGCCAGAGTAAGGTCGGCTAAAATTTTTTTTCCATCAAAAAGAACGCCTGACAGCTTAGTGCCGCCGACATCTATGCCGATAGAATAAAATTTAGACAATTTGGACATAGAATAAATAATAATTTATTTTAAATTTAAGTTTTATTGATTAATAATTTTATTTCCTCCCATAGCAGAGGATTATTATTAGTCGTTTTTTCCCAATACCACCATTCCACGCCCCAAAGATAAAATTCACGGAAGCCGGTTTGGCGCGCGAATTCAAGCATGTTTTTTAATTTTTTTAAATTCATGGTCCGATCGCGCTCTTCCGGCGAAGCGTTTTGAAAAGGAATTTTACACCAGGGTTCGGCCTGAAGCTCTATTACTATCCATTTTTTCGGCTGAGCGAATAAGGAGGTTATATTTTTTTTAATTTTAAAAAATGCCGGCGAAATAGGATAATGAATATAGCTTTTCAGATGGCTGGAATATGTGTCTTTATACATAGTTGTTCCGAAAATATCGGCTCGTTTTGCCGCCCCTACCCAAAGAGATAATTCGCCGGAATCTGTTACTATGACAGGGCGGGAATCAAGGGAGCGAGTTAAAAAAATTTCTTTATCTAAGAATTTTTTATCTGTTTTGGGGCAATCGCCGAAATGCGACAGGAATGGCTCATTTTCAATTTGCCAAGCTGATATTTCCTTGATATTTTTATATTTTTTTATGGTATATTCAATATATTCTAAAATTTCATTCTCTCTCATCTCTTTGTTTGTTTTTTCCGCCCACTCAGGCCAATGGCATTCAGGCCAGCGCGGCAGACGCCCGCCGACAGCTACAATTATATTAACGCCTCTTTGGCTAGCTTCTTTTATTTGCCAGTCAAGATCATTATAATTATATTTGTCTTTTTCGGCTTCAATTTCGTTCCAATAGGCCGGCAGGCGCAGGTTTTTTATTTTTAGATCATCTAGCATCGCCAGATAGGCTTCTTGCCAGTTTAAATTCAAATTCTCGGCTTGTTTTTTAGAAAAAGTTGCGCCGTAGATAAGTTCATCGGGAGCGTAAACTCGCCCCTGGCTTAAAAAAAGAAAGGAAAAAAATAAAATTATTAAAACAATAGCGGAATATATTATTTTTTTTAACATAAAATTTATATATCCATATTATCAAGCATCGCATTGTATATTTTTCCCGTAACAAAGTTGGCGATGCTGTAAGCGGCTAAAATTATTACTAATCCGATTACGGCCATGGCTAGCTGATCCTTCGCTTTTTTAATTTCTTCTTCATTGCCGTGCGAATTCATCCATCTAAAGCCGGCAAAAACAATAAGAGTCAGAAAGATAATTCCCAGAAGCCCTAAAAAAACTTTAATAATTCTGGCTGTCACTAGTCTAACGTCTTTTGGGGCGCCGGTTGTTTCATAAGCGGTTTTCCCTATTTCATCTAAGCCGCCTTTATTCACTTTATTCCATAAAGTATCCGCTTTTAGAGGCGCGGCAAAAGCTGATAAAGCTATCAGAGATAAAATAAAGGAAGAAATTACCTGTTTTTTAAAAAGTTGCGTATTTTTCATAAGTTTTTTATGTTATAATTAAAGCGACTTGGTTATATTATATCCGAAATTAATAAAAAGCACAAAATTAAAGGAGTATAAAATATGAGTTTATCAAAACGCATTGCCTATAATTCCCTTTTGCAAATAGTTAGCAAGGTTATTGCTACTATTTTAGGGCTGGCGGCCGTGGCTATAATGACCAGATATTTAGGCCAGGCCGGTTTTGGCGAATATACAATTATTATTAATTTTTTATCGTTTTTAGCTATTCTTATTGATTTTGGGCTGACCCTGGTTACTGCTCAGATGCTTTCCCGGCCGGGCGTTAATCAAGATTATATTTTAGGGAATTTATTCAGCTTGCGATTTGCGTCTGCTGTTATTTTTTTAGGAGTAGGGCCTCTTTCTATTTTTTTCTTTCCCTATAGTTTAGCAGTAAAGACAGGAGTTTTGATCGCGGCCTGGGCCTTCTTTTTTAATGCTTTAAATCAGATTCTAGTTGGCTTATTTCAGAAAGAATTGCGTTTAGAAATGGTGGCCGCGGCTGAAGTCGCAAGCAAATTAATTTTAGCAATAGGCATTTTTGCGGTTGCTTATTTTGATTTAGGGCTTAAAGGTATTCTTGTTTTTACCGTAATTTCGAATGGCGCCAGCTTTTTTCTTCATTATCTTTTTTCCTTAAAGTTTAGCAGAATAAAATTTGTTTTTGATAAAATCATATGGCAAGAAATTATTAAAAAAGCATGGCCGATTTCCTTAACTATTATTTTTAATCTCATTTATCTTAAATCAGATATTTTTATTCTTTCTTTAATAAAAAACCAAGGAGAAGTAGGAGTATATGGAGCCGCCTATAAAGTAGTCGATATTTTTGTGACTATTCCTTTTATGTTTGCCGGACTTATGCTGCCTATTTTAACTGCCAGCTGGGCTAAAAAAGATTTTTTAGGATTTAAAAAGGCGATACAAAAGTCTTTTGACGTTATGGTTGTCTTGGCGGCCCCGCTTGTTGTTGGAACCCAATTTATAGCTGAAAAAGCTATGGTTTTAGTAGCCGGCCGAGAGTTTGCTGTTTCCGGGCCGGCCTTAAAAGTTTTAATCGCCGCCGCCGGCAGTATTTTCTTAGGTTCAATTTTTTCCCATGCCATTATTGCGATAGACAGGCAAAAAAATATTATCAGCGCTTATGTTTTTACCAGCATTACCGCCCTGTCCGGCTATTTAATTTTTATTCCGCGCTATTCATATTTCGGCGCCGCTTGGGTTACTGTTTATAGCGAAACAGTTATCGCCCTATCATCCTTTTTATTAGTTTGGAAGCAGACGAAGATAATTCCTGATTTTAAAATATTTTTTAAAGCAATAATCGCCTCTTTTTTAATGGGGGTTATTTTATATTTTTATCGCGATCTTAGTCTTTTCAGCCTGCTTTTTATCGCTATAACAACTTATGCTTTGGCCTTGTATTTATTAAAAGGGTTTAATTTTCTTTTGCTTAAAGAAATAAACAGTAAATAATTATGTTTAATAAAATCGCTATTTTTAATTCATCTTTGATTAAAATACAGATATTTATTGATTTATTGGACGGTTTGGCGGCAAGGGGCTACAATATTTATTTTTTTTATTCAAAATTATCAGAAGATCGTGAAATTAAAGAGAAAAAATGGCTATTGAAAAAAATTTATTTCGGCCCCCGACCGGAAAAATTAGCTGGCGCTATTTTTTTTATTGCTTTCTCGCCGCTATTGTTTTTAATCTTTTTTCTACTCTTAGTTTTTTATAAATATAATAAAAAGACAAGCAGTGTTATTTGCTTGGGCTGGAATGAAAAAATTATTATTACGCCGCTCGCCAGAATTTTAAAAATGAAAATAATTTGGATAGAAGACTGCTATATTGATTATAAGGAATTAAACAAATTTATTTTTTGGCTTTATAAAATTATTTTCCGCTCCGCTAAAATAATTGTTTACGGATCTTATAATAAGGTAAGGCTGGAAAAATTATTGACTGGCAACAAGGAAATATTTGTTGTCAACCCCGGGATAAAGCTGAATCAATGCGAGCACCAAGGCGATATTTTTTCACAAATGGCCCAAGAGGGAGGACGAGGGTTTAGAAAAAAATTTTTTACTGTTGGGACGGTTATTGATTTAGATAAAGAGCAAAAAGTTGAAGCGCTTTTTCAAGCCGTAAAAAAATGTTCGACGATCGCTTCCAATATCCAATTAGTAGTAGTCGGCGACGGCGAAGAAAGAAAAAATTTAAGTTGGATTTCTAAAAAAATAGAAATTGATTCTTTTGTCTGGTTCGTCGGCGAACAGAACCATCTAAAGAAATGGATAGACAGCTTTGATTTATATATAGTGGCAAAAGAAAAATTGACCTTAAATGATATTAAGGTTATTTTAAAAGCTATGGCCGCCGGCCTTCCGGTGATCGGCCCGAGCGGCTCTATTTTAGAAAGCATTATTGAAGAAAATAAGACCGGATGCCTTTTAGAGCTTGATAACAGCGAAATGCTTAGCCGGCAGATTATTAAGCTTTATCGAGATAAGCGCCTTAAGCTTATGCTAGGTCAATACGGGCGGGACGCAATAAAGGAGGAATTTAATTTAGAAAAAATGGTAAGCGAGGTTGAAAAAATAATAGTTTCAAAATAGTCAAGACATGAAGCCAGTTTTACTTTTATGAAAATATTTTTAATAAATAAAAAAGACGCCAGCCAACGACTAGACGTTTATTTAGTGCTAAAATTAAAAAATATTTCCCGCAACCAAGCGCAAAAAATAATAAGAAGCGGCCGAGCGCTAATCAATGAACAAACGACTACGCCCCATTATTTTTTAAAAGAAGGAGATATGGTTAAGATTTTAGAAGAAAAGAATAAAGAAGAAAATATAGCTTCTCGGGAATTAAAATTGCCATTGCCAGAAATAATAGAGGACAATAAAGAATATTTAATAATAAATAAGCCGTCGGGATTGGCGGCGCACGGCGGTTCAGGCGGTAAAATTCGAACTTTAGCCGATTTTTTAATTGCGGAATATCCTGATTTTAAAAAAATAGGAGAAGATCCAGCGCGGCCGGCTATTGTCCATCGGCTGGACAAAGAAGTGAGCGGGCTTATGGTTATTCCTAAAACACAAGCGTCTTTTGATAATTTAAAAAAACAGTTTCAGGAAAGAAAAATTAATAAAGAATATTTAGGATTAGTTTATGGGAAAATAAGCGAGGAAAGCGGTATTATAAATTTTCCCATCGAGCGCTCAAAAAATGGAAGAATGGCCGCCCTGCCAAAAATTTTTAAAGGAGAAAAGACAATTTTCGGCAGAACGGCCATAACGGAATTTAAAATTTTAAAAAAATTTATTAATTTTACCTTTTTAAAAATTAAGATTAAGACCGGCCGCACTCATCAAATCAGAACCCATTTGCTCGCTTATGGCCATCCACTGGTCGGCGATAATCTTTATTCAACAAGAATGACAAAAATAAAGAATAAGAAATTAAATTTAGGGCGAGTTTTTTTAGTCGCGGCGAAATTGGGATTTAAAAATTTGGCTGGTGAAAAAAAGGAGTATAATACAGAATTGCCGCCAGAACTAAAAAAATTATTAAATAAAGTTAAGTAATCAGATTAAGGCCTTATTAATATGCTAATATGCTGGTAAAAAAATTAAAATTTTTAAAAGGAAAAAAAATCGGCTTGCTCGGCCTGGGCATTGAAAATTTTGCTCTTCTTAATTATTTTCTAAATAAAAGAATAGAATGCGAAATTACGGTCTGCGACAGAAGGTCTAAAAAAGAATTAGGGCCGGAAATTAAAAAATATAAAAATATAAAATGGCAATTGGGAGAAAAAATAGGCCAGCGGAATTTAGCTAGATATGATTATTTATTCCGTTCTCCCGGTGGCGCGCTTAATTTGCCCGACATAAAAAAAGCGATTAAAAAAGGAGCAAAGATAACCAGCCCGATGAAATTATTTTTTAATCTTTGCCCGACGAAAAATATTATCGGCATCACCGGAACCAAAGGCAAGGGCACGACCGCGGCTTTGGTTTATAAAATATTAAAAACAGCAGGCAAAAGGGCTTGGCTGGGCGGAAATATCGGGATAGCGCCCTTTAGTTTTCTGGATAAAATAAAACAGAACGACTGGGTAGTTTTAGAATTATCAAGCTTTCAGCTTGAAGATTTAAAAACAAGCCCGAAAATAGCCGTTATTACTAATTTTTCTGAGGAGCATTTAGCCGGAGCTGATCCGAATAACCCGAATTATCATCATTCCATTCGTGATTATTGGAGGGCTAAAAGCAATATTTTTAAATGGCAGAAGCGGGGAGACTGTTTGATAATAAATAAAAATCTCCGGTTAAAGGAAATAGAGTTAAAAAACAAAATAAAATATTTTGCAAAATCCGATTTACCTTCGCGGTTAATCGGAGAGCATAATAAAGAAAATATAGCGGCGGCAAAAGCGGCGGCAAAAGCGGCAAATATTGAAAATAAAATTATTAAGAAGGCAGTTAATAATTTTAAGGGGTTTGAACATCGCCTAGAATTTGTAAAAAAAATTAACGGTCTTAAATATTATAACGATACTTTTGCAACTACGCCTGAATCAACTATTGTGGCTATAAAGTCTTTTCAAGAACCGATAGTGCTTTTAGCTGGCGGAGCCGATAAGGGCGCTAACTTTTCCGATTTGGCCGGCGAAATAAAGAATAGAGTTAAGTTTATTGTTTTATTAGCCGGCAAGGCAACGCCGCGGATTAAAAAAGAATTAATTAAAATTAAATTTTCTAAGAATAAAATGAAGACGGTATCAAATATTAAGTCGGCAGTAAGGATAGCTAGGCAAAAAGCGGTTCGCGGCGACATAATCCTTCTTTCAGCCGCCTGCGCCAGCTTCGGCATGTTTAAAAATTATAAAGAGAGGGGAAGGTTATTTAAAAAAGAAGTTTTAAAAATAAAAACAAAGCCGTAAAAAGCTTTGTTAAAAAGTTATTAAAATATTTATTAGAATTAATTTTCTTCTATAATCGTCAGATGCAGGGGATGAAGATGCACTTCCAGCATGACTTTGCAGATAACGCATTCTGCCATATCGCCGTCAACAGCTTCGTCGTCAATAACCACATCGCTATTGCAGACAGGGCATTTGGTTGTTTGCATAACTTGTTTATTTTTGTTAAGTTAATTAATTGGTTATTTATAAATTAGCAAAAAATAATAAAAAATACAAGAGAAATTTATTTATGATTATATTTTTTTACGGCCAAGATACTTTTCGGAGCCGAAAAAAATTGCAAGAACTGAAAGATAAATTTTTGCGCGAAGTTGATCCGGGCGGGTCGAGTTTAGTTTTTAAAGATGGAGAGAATATTGCTTTAGCTGAAATTAACGAGCTTGTTGGGACGCCTTCTCTTTTCGCCAGAAAAAGAATGGTAATTTTAGAAAATATTTTTAAAAATAAAAAACCAGAATTTTTCAAGGAGATTACAGCTTATCTTAAGAGTAGAAGAAAAAACGAAGAGAACATACTTGTTTTTTGGGACGATATAAGCGAAGAGGAAAAATTAAACAAAGAAAAAAAAGTTTTTTTTGATTTTTTAAAAAAGGCGGACTATTCCGGAAATTTTAAAATTTTATCAAATAAAGAAGCGGCTGATTGGATAAAAAACGAGGTTGGCGCCCGTGGCGGGGCAATAACCAATGATGCGGCTTCCTTTCTGGTTTCCCTTTCCGGAGGCGACTTATGGCAGATTGATAATGAGATAAATAAATTAATTAATTTTAAATTAAGCCAAAAATTAAATCTGTCAGCCGCTGAAGGAGGGGCAGTTATAAATAAAATTGATATTGAAAAATTAGTTAGAGGAGGGTTTGATGAGAATATTTTTTCTTTGACAGACGCAATCAGCATCAAGGATAAAAAAACGGCTGCGAGATTATTAGAGGAACAAGTTGAAGCCGGGCTGGCGGAATTTTATTTATTAAGCATGATTATGCGCCAATTTAAAATATTAATTCAAATCCGCGAAGCCCTGGATAATAATTTTTCTTCCCGCAAAATCATAAACCAGCTCAAACTCCACCCTTTTATTGTCCAAAAGGGAATAAGCCAGGCCAAAAATTTTACTCCGGCGCGCTTAAAAAGTATTTTTAATGAGCTTATAAGAATTGATTATGAAGCTAAGACTGGTCGGACTGACGTTAAAACAGAATTAGATGTTTTTCTTGCCAGGTTATAAAATTTTTTAAAATAAAAAACACCCCGATTTTGATCGGGGCGTTTTTTATTTTATCGCTTTATTTAATTTTTTGCTTAATCGCGACTTTCTTCTGTCTTTGGTTGTTTTTTTTATAATTCCCTTTTGAGCCGCTTTATCTAAGGCCTTGAAAGTTGCCCGTATTAATTCTTTTGCTTTTTCATCTTTCGTTTCAATCGCCTTGCGGCTTTTTTTTATTAAGTTTTTCAGGCTGTCTTTAATTTTTTTATTATAAGCATTTCTTTTTTTGCTTTTTCTCAATTCTTTTTTTGCTGATTTTTTGTTTGGCATAAATAATAGTAAATTAGTTTTTAGTAAGGCTTTTTTTAAAGCTACCATATTTTTTAATGTAAATCAAGGGGGAAATTAGGGATGTAAATATTATCGCCAGACTGGCGATTTGGGGCCAGCGCCAGCCGAAAATAACCGGCGTCGCGTCTAAACGAAGAGATTCAGTAAAAATGCGGAGCAGAGAATATAGTAATAAATAACAAATAGTAATCAGTAAATAATAAAAATTTTCTGACTTCTTTCTTTTTTTAATAGTATAAAAATGAAAAAATAATAAAATCAGGAAAATTATAAAATTGCCGAGAAATTCATAAAAAAATGTCGGCTGAAAATAAGAAAAATTAATATATTCAACCGGACGGTTTATTAAATTAATTGGTATGCCCCAGGGAAGATTTGTCGGCCTGCCAAAAAGTTCTTGATTAAAATAATTACCCCAGCGTCCGATCGCTTGAGCTAGCGCTAAGCCGGGGGCTATAATACTCGCCAATAGCCAAAAGCTTCGCTTTATTTTTTTTGCGTGTAGCCAAAGAATAATTGCGCCGGCTATCAATCCGCCATGGATAGCCAGGCCGCCATTCCAGATTTTAAAGATATTCAAAGGTTGGTTTAAATAATAAGGAAATTCTAAAAAAACATGATAAAGGCGGGCGCCAATCAGTCCGCCGATAATAAGCCAAAAACAGAGATCAATAATTGTGTCTTTAGGAATATTATAAAGGCTAGCGAGTTTAAAAGTAATTAATAAAGCCAGTATTATTCCTAAGACGATGAAAAAGCCGTAATAATAAATATTAATCGAGTCGAAAGAAATAAGAACCGAGGAAGGATGGAAAGTGTGGAGAAAATTAAACATAAATTAAAAGAATAAATTTAAGGCCCAAAACTAAAACGCCAAATCAAATCAAAAATTCAAATTTGAATTTTAAACTTTAATATTGATTTGGCATTTTGATTTTGAAATTTTTTAAAGATGTTGGCGGTTATAAGATATAAATTATGAGATTTTCAATTCTTTTTCTTTTTCCGCAATGGCCATTGTTGTTTTTATGACCGTATCGGGGTTAAGCGAGATAGAATCAATTCCGCATTCCACAAGCATTTGGGCGAAATCGGGAAAATCAGAAGGAGCTTGGCCGCAAATGCCGACTTTTTTATTTAATTTTTTTGCCACTTCAATAAGCCGTCTGATAAGCCATTTAACCGATTCGTTTTTTTCGTTAGATACTCCGGCGACTTTGAGCTGGCCGGCATCGCGATCTATGCCAAGAGCTAATTGAGTTAAGTCGTTTGAGCCGATAGAAAAGCCGTCGAATTCGCCGGCAAATTGTTCGGCTAAAATTATATTAGTCGGAATTTCGGCCATAACATAAATTTCCAGGCCATTTTTCCCTTGGATAAGTCCGTTTTTCGCCATAATTTCTTTTACTTTTTTTCCTTCTTCAACGGTCCGGCAAAAAGGAATCATAACTTTTAAATTTACAAGCCCCATTTCATCTCGGACTTTTTTTAAAGCCTGGCACTCTAAGGTAAAAGCTTGGGCGAATTTTGGATCATAATAGCGGGAAGCGCCGCGCCAGCCGATCATCGGGTTTGATTCTATTGGTTCATATTCCCGGCCGCCGATTAAATTAGCGTATTCATTAGTTTTAAAATCAGAAAGCCGGACGATTACGTCCTTAGGATAAAAGGCGGCCGCAATCAAGGCGACTCCTTCGGCCAGCCGGTCAATAAAGAATTGTTTTTTATCCTTATAATTTATTGTTAATTTTTCAATTTCTTTTTTTGCTTTCTGGTCTTTTAGTTTCGGGTAATTTATTAAAGCCAAAGGATGAATTTGGATAGAGCTGTTAATTATGAATTCTTCGCGCGCTAAACCAACGCCTTCATTAGGAATAAATGAATTCGCGAAAGCGATATCCGGCGAACCAATATTCATCATTATTTTTGTTTTCGGCTTTTTTAAATTTTTTATGTCCGTTTTATTTATTTTAAAAGGAATTGCGCCTTCATAAACAAAGCCCTTATCGCCTTCGGCGCAATTAACCGTAATTTTGGCGCCTGTTTTGATTTTTGCGCTCGCCGATCCTGTGCCAACGACGCAAGGAATGCCAAGCTCGCGGGAAACAATAGCGGCATGGCAGGTTCGCCCGCCTTTATCCGTAACTATAGCAGAAGCAATTTTCATAATCGGCTCCCAATCGGGATCAGTCATATCCGTAACTAGAACCTCTCCCTTTTTAAATTTAGAGATATCTTTTACGTCCATTATCCGATGGGCGGCGCCGGAGCCGATTTTACTGCCAACGCTTTGGCCGGCAACTATAATTTTTCCCTGCCTTTCAATTTTATATTCTTCAATTATGGAATAATCGCGAACGCTATGGATCGTTTCCGGTCTAGCTTGAATTATATAAAGCTGATTGTCGCGGCCGTCCAGAGCCCATTCAATATCCATCGGCCGCCTGTAGTGCTTTTCAATAATCATTCCCCATTCCGCGAGTTTTATAATCTGCTCGTCAGTTATTGATTGTTTGCGCTGGTCTGCTAAGGCGACAGGAACATCTTTGGTCGGTTTTACGGAGCTACCGTAAATCATTTTAATTTTTTTCTGGCCAAGAGAGCGGTAGATTATTTTTTTAGTCGGCTTAAAGACAAAGAATTCATCCGGGTTGACTTTGCCTTGCACTATATTTTCGCCTAAACCGTAAATAGAGTTTATTAAAACAGCATTAGCAAAGCCGGATTCGGTGTCAATCGTAAACATTACTCCCGAGGCAGCCAAATCGCTTCTTATCATTTTTTGCACCCCAACCGAAAGGGCGATTTTAAAATGGTCGAATTTTTTATCAACCCGGTAAGAAATGGCGCGGTTCGTAAAAAGAGAAGCAATGCATTTTTTTACCGCCGCCATAAGCTGTTCCGCTCCTTTTATATTCAAGTAGGTTTCCTGTTGGCCGGCGAACGATGCGTCCGGAAGATCTTCGGCCGTAGCTGACGATCTTACAGCCACATCCAGATTTTTAGTTTTATACTGTCCGGAAAGCTGGCTATAGGCCTCAATAATTTCCCTTTTTAAATCATTGGGAAATTTTGTCTTTAAAATCGTTTCCCGGACTTTTTTCCCTCGCCTAGCCAAGTCATTAACGTCGCCGGTATCAAGCCCTTTTAATATTTTTTCTATTTCTTTTTTCAGTCCTCCCTGCTCAAGAAGATAATTATAAGCCGCGGCCGTAGTAGCAAAGCCGTTCGGAACTTTTACTCCTTTATCAGCCAGCTGGCGGTACATTTCTCCGAGAGAAGCGTTTTTTCCGCCCACTACCGGCACATCTTTAATGGATAATTCGTTAAAAAATTTTATGTAGTTAGACATGGGCATTTTTTGATTTTTAGGATATTTAGGATTTTTAAGAAGTTATCCTAAAAATCTTTAAAATATTTTATAAATTTATTTTTAAACTCCATTCGTATATATAAGGTATTTTCCACCATTCGCCATTAAGCGCTTTTATTATTCCAACCACGGCAACGATAATAAGCGCCAGCATCAAAAGCTGGCCGAAAAATGGAAACCACATAACCAATCCGGCAACAAGCTCGATAAGAAATAGTATCAGCCCCTGCTTAGCATGGAATTGAGCGAATTTAGAATCTCTTTTCCCTAGCAAAGGAACGAGAAATAAAATCCAGCCATAAGACAGGGCCGCGATTATTTTATTATTTTCTACGTCTGGATCTTTTGCAGAAGCGTTTTTCGCTTCATTATTAGTGTTTGCCATAAATTTTTGCTTCCGCGGATTACAAATTAATAAGCGATGATTTGAAATAGCTAATTTAAATTTGTAATTTTACAGAAGAGATTGATGAAAATTATATTTATTAATTAAATAAATTTTAATTACATTAACAATTTCTTTAAACAGTATATCATATAATTGACAAAAGCGACAATTCCGGCGAAAATAAAGAAAAAGCAAATTTAGCCGAGGTGGTGAAATTGGCAGACACGCTAGGTTTAGGACCTAGTGGGGCAACCCGTGGAGGTTCAAGTCCTCTCCTCGGCACCAAACTGGACTTCCTGATTTTTTGGAAGCCAAAGCGATAGTTTGCTCGCCGCGCCGAGAAGCGCGGTTCGCCAAGCGCAGTTTGTGTGTGTAATATCTAACGCATCTCCTGTACTTTTTGGTATGATAAAAAGAGAATTAATCGCGATGTATTTAAGATAAAGAGTTGCTTATGGCGCCGTGGCCGTTGCTAATTTAATCCATAAATCCTATTATATAGGTATGATAAGCTTTATAAGCGGAAAAATAATAAACAAAGGAAACGGTTTTATTATTATAAAAACAGGCGATATTGGCTATAAAATTTTTCTTAGCCCGTCATTTTTCAGCGAGCTGGAAATCGGCCAGGATCTGGATATTTATACTCATCAATATGTCCGGGAAGAAGCGCTTGATTTATACGGGTTTCGCGGTTTGGAAGAGTTGGAAATGTTTGAAATGCTTTTATCTATTTCCGGCATCGGGCCGAAAACAGCTCTTGGCGTTTTAGCTGTCGGCAGCGCTGATCAGATAAAAGAATCAATTGCCCGGGGCGATTCGGCGCTTTTAACGAAAGTTTCCGGAATTGGAAAAAAAACAGCCGAAAGAGTCGTGCTTGAATTAAGGGAAAAAGTAGGCAGGCTGGAATTGGCGGCTGGCAGCAAAGAGCCGGGAGGAGGCGCGCTAAACGGAGACGAGATTGATGCTTTAATAGCGCTTGGTTATTCTTTGACGCAAGCGCGAGATGCTTTAAGAACAATAGATCCGAATATAAAAAATAGCGGCCAAAGAATTAAAGAAGCGCTTAAGAAATTAGGGAGATAATTTTACTTTAAAATCCCCCCAGCTATGGAAAGGTTAAAATCATTAATTTAAGTGGGCGAAGAAAGTATGAAAATAATAAATATAACAAATAAGGAGCAGTTAAATAATTTTGTCGGCCAAGAAAAAAATTCGCAATTTTTACAATCTTGGGAATGGGGCGAATTTCAGGAAAAAGTAAGCGGCATAATTTGGAGAATCGGGATTGAAGACAGAGGAAAGCTAGTTTGCGCCGCCAAAATTATTAAAAAAAGCCTGCCGATGGGGAAAAGTTATTTTTATTGCGGCCGCGGGCCTGTTTTTTTAAACGGAGCGTGGGATAAAGAAGCCGGAAATTTAATTTTTAATGAGATTAAAAAAATAGCCGGCAATGAAATGGTTATGTTTTTAAGATTTGATCCGACTATTACCTTGCCGCCGCTTAATTATATTATTAAAAAAACATTAGATGTTCAGCCGGCTAATACTTTAATTTTAAATTTAGCTAAAAACGAAGATGATTTATTAAAAGAAATGCACCAAAAAACCAGATATAATATAAGATTGGCCGAAAAAAAGGAATTAAAAATAACTGCGGCCGGGAAAGAAAGGTTTGATGAATTTTGGCAGCTTCTAGATCAGACTGCCGGGCGCGATAAATTCCGGCCGCACGGAATAAGCTACTATAAGGCGATGCTTGACCTTCCTTCTGATTTTATAAAATTATTTTTTATTGAAAGCAAGAAAAAATTTCTGGCTTGCGGCCTATTTTCTTTTTTTGGGGATACGGCCACCTATCTCCATGGCGGTTCGGCAAGCGAAAGCCGCAATTTGATGGCGCCGTTTTTACTACAATGGGAAGTTATAAAAAAAGCGAAAGCGGGCGGGTTTAAATTTTATGATTTTCATGGCATAGATGAAAAAAAATGGCCGGGAGTTACTCGGTTTAAAAAAGGTTTCGGCGGCGAGGAAATAAATTATCCCGGAACTTTTGATTTAGTTTATGATGAAGGATGGTATCAGGTTTATAAGATGATTAGAAAGATAAGGAGAAGTTTTTAAAATAGCTTATAATACTAAAAGCATCATGGATAAAATACTTTTAAAAATAAAAAGACTAATACCAAAAAATATTTTTACAATCCTTCAGCCGGCTTATCATTTTTTATTAAGCTGGCTGGCGGCGGTTATTTATCGCTGGCCAAGCGAGAAATTAATCGTTATCGGTATTACAGGCACAACCGGAAAAACAACAAGCGTTTATTTAATCGCCAAAACTTTAGAAGAAGCCGGTTTTAAAATCGGCTTTACTTCTACGGCTATTTTGAATGACGGAAAAAAAGAATGGCTGAATGATAAGAAAATGACAATGTTGGGGAGATTTTTTACCCAAATGATGTTAAGCAGAATGGTAAAAAATAAATGCCAATATGCCATAGTCGAGACGACTTCGGAAGGAATAAAGCAATTCCGCCATCGGTTTATTAATTATGATATTATAATTTTTACAGGCCTTTATTCCGAGCACCTCGAGGCTCATGGCGGATTTTTAAATTATAAAGAAGCTAAAGGAAAATTATTCGCGCATTTGAAAAAATGCAAAACAAAATATGCCGATGAAAATAAATATATTATTAAAAGAATTTCAGGTTTTAAGAAATTAGGCCTTAATAGGGTTAAAAAAACAATAATTGCTAATTTAGACAATAAACATGCTGGTTATTTTTTAGATTTTTGGGCTGAAGAAAAAATTGGCTTTACAAATATTGATATCGCGGATTCAAGCGGATTAAAAGCGAATATAGCAAATGAAAATATACAAATTATTAAATATGGAGGAGTAGAAGTTAGTTCGGCCGGCGTAAATTTCAAAATAAATAAAATTAATTTTCAGCTTCAATTATTGGGAGGATTTAATGCGGCTAATGCCATGACCGCAGTCTGCGCCAGCTTAACGCAAGGCCTGAGCTGGGAGCAAATTAAAAAAGCTCTGGGAAATATTAAAGGAGTCGCCGGCCGGCTGGAAAAAATTAATGAAGGCCAGCCGTTTACCGTTATTATCGATTACGCTTTTGAGCCGAATGCGGTTAATAAGCTCTACGAAGCAATTAAAGTAATTCCGCATAAAAAAACCATTCATGTCTTAGGGGCTTGCGGAGGAGGAAGAGACGCCGTTAAACGCCCGCTTTTAGGAAAGATAGCAGGAGAAAATTCTAATATTGTTATAATAACCAATGAAGATCCGTACGATGACGATCCGCAGATAATTATTGACCAAGTAGCCATAGGCGCTGAACACGTGGGCAAAATCCCAACTGTAAATTTATTCAAGATACAGGACAGGCGCGAAGCAATTGAGAAAGCGCTGGCCTTAGCTGAAGAAGAGGATATGGTTTTAATTACCGGCAAGGGCAGCGAACAAGCGATTTGCGTTGCTGGTGGGGAAAGAGTTCCCTGGGACGATCGAGCGGTTGTTAGAGGAATTTTAGAAAATAGACAGTAAAATATTAATTTATATTTTTTTATTGTTTATCTGTGGATAAAAATAAGCCGGCATTATTTAATCAAATAATTTTTTGCTAATATTAAATAAAAAATATAAAAAATAGGTATTTTAGGTATTTTTAGTAAAATTAATATTTAAATATTGACAATTTATTTTTTTACTGTTAGGATAAAAAAATAATTGGGTAATTTGAAGTATTTATTTTATCCTGTAAAATTCCACAAATAGTATAAATAAACTGCCAAGATAACAAGGTATTTTAAGTATTAAGATATTTAAGATAAGTGAAGCATAAGCGGCTTTAATGATTAAATCGGCATTAAAATTATTGCTAAAGAGCGTAAAAGGCCGTTTTTTTATTTTTTTAACCGCAGATAACTGTAAAAAATATCCTCATGCGTTTTAGTAAAGTTTATTTTTCAAACTAAGTGGCGATTATTTTTTCTGCCCTGGCAGATTCTCTTAATTAAATATTTTGAGACAAACAAGACTATAAGGCCTTGGTTTTTTGCTTGCAAAAATTATAAACGTTTATAAAGCCGGTTAATTAAGCTAATTAAAAAAATTTAATTTTATGTCTAATATAAGTAAAACAGAAAGAAAACATTTTGAAGAAAATATTGATTTTATGCCTCTGCCGGATCTGATTGAAATTCAAAAAAATTCTTTTAAATGGTTTTTAGACGAAGGCCTGGCCGAGCTTTTTGATGAAATTTCCCCGGTTACCGATTTTATCGGCCGAGACTTAGAATTATATTTTAAAGAATATTATTTAGACGAGCCCAAATTTAATGAAGCTGAATGCCGGGCAAAAAATATTACTTATGAAGCGCCGCTCAGGGTCAATATTTCTTTAGCCAATAAAAAAACAGGAGAAAGCGTCACGCAGGAAGTTTTTTTAGGCGATTTTCCCTTAATGACAAAAAACGGAACTTTTATAGTAAATGGAATTGAAAGAGTTGTTGTTTCGCAATTAATTAGAAGCGCGGGCGTAATATTCACTTCTGAATTTATTAAAGGAAAAAAATATTACGGCGCTAAAATTATTCCTAATCGAGGAGCTTGGCTGGAAATTGAAACAGACGCCAATAAAGTAATCTGGGTGCGGATTGACCGGAAAAGAAAAGTAGCCGTAACTTCTCTTCTTAGAGTATTCGGCTATCACAGCGATGAAGAAATTAAAGATTTATTTAAAGACATAGAAATGCTGTCAAAGGATGAAACCGGCTATATTGATGCTACTATCAATAAAGACTCGGCTAAAAACGAAGCCGAAGGGTTAAAGGAGGTTTATAAAAGAATAAGGCCGGGAGATATGGCAACGACTGAAAATGCGCGCCAGCTTATCCATTCTATGTTCTTCAGGTTTGACCGCTATGATTTTGATCGGGTGGGGCGCTATAAATTAAATAGAAAGTTTAATTTTAACATACCCGTAAATAAGGAGACTAGAGTTTTCCGCCCCGAAGATTTGGTGGCTGTTATTAAGGAGGTAATCCGGCTTAATATTACTCAAGAGCAGGAAGACGATATTGATCATTTAGGCAATCGGCGCGTCAGAGCCATCGGCGAGCTTATTCAGAATAAATTCAGAGTAGGATTGGCTCGCCTGGAAAGAATTATTAAAGACAGAATGAGCACGATGGATATCGGCTCTTTAACCCCTAATAAACTAATCAATGCCAGGCCGGTGATTGGAGTTGTTAAGGAATTTTTTATGTCTTCCCAGCTTTCCCAATTCATGGATCAAACAAATCCTTTAGCTGAACTTGAACATAAGCGCAGATTATCAGCTATGGGCCCCGGAGGCCTTACTCGCGAACGAGCCGGATTTGATGTTCGCGACGTGCATACAACTCATTACGGTCGCATTTGCCCGATTGCCACTCCCGAAGGACCGAACATTGGCTTAGTCGGACATTTAGCCAGCTATGCCCGGCTTAATAATTTTGGATTTTTAGAAGCTCCTTATCGGAAGGTTATTCATGACGTAGAAAACAAACCAGAATTAACAATAGGTAAAATCGTCCGGGAAGACGTTTACGAAGACAAAGCAAGCGCGCAAAATCCAAACTCCCAAAGGGATAAAAAAAGCAAAATAATAAAGGCCGGAGAATTAATTGATGAAAAAAAAGCAGAAGAGCTATCTAAAAAGCTCAGCCGGCATATATTAATTCCAATAAAGCCGGTAGTAACGGGAGAGATAATTTATTTAGACGCTTTTCAAGAAGAAAAATATATTACTGCGGCCGCGACCACCCCTATTGATAAGAATGGTTATTTTTTGGTTGATAGATGCGAAGTTAGAAAATACGGAACGCCGGCAACCATAGAAGTCTCTAAAGTTGATTTTTACGGAGTAGCGGCCCATCAAATTATTTCCGTGGCCACTTCTCTTATTCCTTTTATGGAGCATAATGACGGCCAGCGCGATTTAATGGGAACAAATATGCAGCGTCAAGCGGTTCCGCTTATCGGCGCCGAAGCTCCTATTGTCGGCACAGGAATCGAGGCTAGAGCCGCGCGCGATTCCGGCCATGTTATTTTAGCGGAAGAAGACGGAGAAATTATTAAGATTGACGGCTCTTCTATAACCATACGCAATAAAGCCGGCAAGGATAAAGTTTATTTTTTGACTAAATTTTTGCGCTCCAACGCTTCTACTTGCATTAATCAGAGGCCGATTATAAATAAGGGAGATAAGATAAAGAAAGGAGATGTTTTAACCGATTCTTCGGCTATCGACAAAGGCGAATTAGCGCTTGGCAAAAATGTTTTAGTTGCTTTTATGACTTGGGAAGGACTTAATTATGAAGATGCTATTATTATTTCCGAAAAATTGGTGGAAAAGGACACTTATTCTTCTATTCATATTGAAGATTATACTATTGATATAAGAGACACTAAGCTCGGCCCCGAGGTTGTAACCAGCGATATCCCGAATATTAGCGAGGAAAAATTAAAAGATTTAGACGAGAATGGAATTATCCGCGTTGGCGCCGAAGTTTCTTCCGGCGATATTTTAGTAGGTAAAATTACGCCCAAAGGCGAAACCGAACTCTCTGCCGAAGAAAAATTATTAAGAGCTATTTTTGGCGAAAAAGCAAAAGACGTCAGGGATTCTTCCCTTTATCTTGAACACGGCGAACACGGAAAAGTCGTTGATATAAAAATATTTTCCCGCGAAGAAGGAGACAAGCTGACTGCCGGAGTTATTCAGTCGATTCAAATTTCAGTAGCTAATTTGAGAAAAATACAGGCAGGCGATAAAATGGCCGGCCGGCACGGCAATAAAGGGGTTATTTCTAAAATTGTTCCGATTGAAGATATGCCTTATATGGAAGACGGAACTCCTATCGATGTTATTTTATCTCCTTTAGGCATAGTCTCCCGCATGAACCTCGGCCAGCTGCTTGAAACTCATTTGGGCTTAGCCGCCAAAAAGCTTAATTATAAAATTGTCACTCCTCCCTTAAATGGCATTAAAGAAAAGTGGATCAAAGAAGAGCTGATCAGGGCCGATTTATCCGGAGATGGAAAAGTTATTTTATACGATGGCAAAACCGGAGAAAAATATGACAATAAAGTAACTGTCGGCTATATGTATATGCTTAAATTAAACCATATGGTTGAAGATAAAATTCATCAGCGCTCAATCGGGCCTTATTCGCTGATTACCCAGCAGCCGCTTGGCGGCAAAGCCCAGTTCGGAGGCCAGAGATTTGGAGAAATGGAAGTTTGGGCCCTAGAAGCTTATGGCGCCGCTCATACTTTGCAGGAAATTTTAACTATTAAATCCGACGACGTGCCGGGCCGAAGCAAGGCCTATGAATCAATTATTAAGGGAGAGATTATTAGAAAATTAAATGTTCCCGAATCATTTAATGTTTTGGTGCGCGAATTAAAAGGACTGTGCTTGGATGTAAAACTGCTTGGCAACGAAGGAGAAGTCGTTAATTTAGAAACAGAAGAAGAAGTTGAAAATAATGAAAAAAAGAATTTATAATAAAAAATAATTTTTAAGCCCAAATTTAATTTATTAGAAAATTAATAATATATTATGCTTAATCCAATAAAAACAACCGACTTTGACGCGATTAAATTAAAACTCGCTTCGCCTGAAGAGATTTTATCCTGGTCGCACGGCGAAGTTGTTAGGCCTGAGACTATTAATTATAGAACGCAAAAGCCGGAAAAAGACGGTCTTTTTTGCGAACGTATTTTCGGGCCGTCAAAAGATTGGGAATGTTATTGCGGCAAATATAAAAAAATTAGGTATAAAGGAATAATTTGCGATAAATGCGGAGTGGAAGTAACGCGAAGTATGGTCAGGCGCGAAAGAATGGGCCATATTGCCTTAGAATCACCGGCTGTTCATATCTGGTTTCTGCGCGGTCTTTCTTCTAAAATCGGCTTGATTTTAGATCTTTCCATGCAAGCCTTGGAAAAGGTTGTTTATTTCGCCAGCTTTATAATTAATGATGTTAATGAAGATTTAAAGCAGGCTACCATTGAGCAGATTAAAAATGAATATAAGACAAAAAAGAAAGCGATTGAAAGCGAGTACGCCAAGCAAGTTAATGAAATAAAAAATAAAAAAGGTCGCTTATTGCAGGAAGGAAAAAAGGAAGGAGAAATAGACAAGACAATTGAAAAAGAAATAGAATCATTAACCAAGGCAAAGGATGAAAAATCAGAAAATTTAGATAGCGCTTTCGAGCAGGCGCAAAAAGAGCTTAAAGAAATTAAGCCCCTGGCTATTATTTCAGAAAATACCTATCAGAATTTAAGTTTAAAATACGGGCATATTTTTTCGGCCGGCATTGGCGCCGAGGCAGTAAGAAAATTACTGGAAAAAATAGATTTGGAAAAAGTAATTATTGAATCTGAAAAAGAATTAGAAACAACGATTGATTCCAAAAAAGATAAGATAACAAGAAGATTGAAATTATTTAAAAGTCTTAGAGCAAATAATATCCGTCCGGAATGGATGGTTTTAACTGTAGTTCCGGTTATTCCTCCTGATTTAAGGCCGATGGTTGCTTTAGACGGAGGCAGATTCGCCACTTCTGATTTAAACGATTTATACCGCCGAGTTATCAACCGCAATAATCGCCTTAATCAGCTAATAGGATTAAGCGCGCCGGAAGTTATTTGCCGGAATGAAAAAAGAATGCTGCAAGAGGCAGTTGACGCTTTAATAGATAATTCCGCCCGCCATGGCAAGACAGTGGTAGCATCGACCGGCCAGAAAAGAATGCTTAAATCCTTAGCTGATTCTTTAAAAGGCAAACAAGGAAGATTCAGGCAAAATTTATTGGGAAAAAGAATTGATTATTCCGGCCGCAGCGTAATCGTAGTTAATCCTAAATTGCGGCTTGATCAATGCGGACTTCCAAAGATAACGGCGCTTGAGCTATTTAAGCCTTTTATTATTTCAAGGCTTATCAAAGAAGAGGTAGTCCATAACGTGAGAAGCGCTTCCCGCTATATTGAATCCGGTTCTGATAAAGTGTGGGATATTTTAGAAGATATAGTTAAAGATTCATACGTATTGCTTAACCGCGCTCCGACCTTGCATCGCCTCGGCATCCAGGCGTTTAAGCCGATTTTAATAGAAGGCAAGGCCATTCAAATCCACCCTTTGGTTTGTATTGCTTTTAACGCTGATTTTGACGGCGATCAAATGGCTGTCCATGTTCCTTTAACCAAGGAAGCGATCGAAGAAGCAAAAGATATTATGCTTTCCCGCCATAATTTATTAAAGCCGGCTACTGGCGATCCAGTTGTAGCGCCCAGTCAAGATATTGTTTGGGGGGCTTTTTATATGACCAGCGAGGCCTTTTCTTCCAACCCAGAAGCTAAAATAGAAAATAAATCTTTAAAGCATTTTTCTTCTTTGTTGGAAGCAAAATTAGCTTATGAATTAGGCCGGATTAAATTGCAAGATATTATTATGGCAAGGATAGATAGCGGCAAAATAATCAGGACAACGGTTGGCAAAATTTTATTTAATGACATTTTGCCGGAAAAACTTCGCTATGTTAATGAAGTTATAAATAAAGGGAAATTAAAAAATTTAGTAAAAGATTGCTTAAGGCATTATGGCGAAGACATAACAGTTAATTTTTTAGATGAATTAAAAAATAAGAGTTTTGAATTTATCACTAAAAGCGGCTTGTCTTGGGGAATGGACGATCTTCCTTATTTTGAAGAAAAGGATAAATTAATTAAAGAAGCCGGAGTTCAAATTGAAAAAATACAAGAACAATATGAAGACGGCCTTTTAACGGAAAGCGAGCGCTATGCGAAAGTTATTGAATTATGGACTATTATTAAAGATAAGGTTACGGAAATTTGCAAGGCCGGGCTTAGCAAGGAAGGCCCTGTTTATTCTATGATTGAATCCGGCGCCCGCGGTTCCTGGACCCAATTAACGCAGATTTTAGGCATGAAGGGCCTTGTTACTTCTCCTTCCGGAGATATTATCGAACTTCCTGTTAAAGGAAATTTTAAACATGGCTTTGGCGTGCTTGAGTATTTTATCTCTACTCATGCTACCAGGAAAGGATTGTCCGATACGGCTTTAAGAACAGCTAATGCCGGATATTTAACCCGACGCTTGGTTGATGTGGCTCAGGATATAATTATTACTTCAGAAGACTGCGGAGATAAAGAGGGAGTTATTTTAACTAAGGCCGAGAGCGACGAGATGGGCTATGATTTGATAAAAAGAATAACCGGCCGCTATTTAGCCGGCGACTTGAAAAACAGCAAAGGCAAAATTTTATTGGCCAGCGGGGAATTGGTGACTGAAAATATAGCGGAAAAAATTATTAAGGAAGACATTCAAGAAGCTCACATTAGATCGGTGTTAAGCTGCAAATTAAGCCGGGGAATGTGCGTGAAATGCTATGGCTATGATTTAGGCTATAATAGCCCAGTGAAAATAGGAACAGCGGCCGGCATAATTGCCGCTCAATCAATCGGCGAGCCAGGAACCCAGCTTACTATGAGAACTTTCCATACCGGAGGCGTGGCCGGCACTGAAGATATTACTCAGGGCTTGCCGAGAGTCGAAGAAATTTTTGAAGCTCGTCCACCTAAGAAAAAAGCTTTTATGGCTGAAGCCGACGGAGAAGTAGAGATAGAAACGTCCCAGCGCGTAATTGAAGATATAAAAGGAAAGGTGGTTGTAGCTAATCCCCAGGTTAAGATATTAAGAATAAAACATGAAGGCAAAGATTCGGAAAAATATTATTTTTCTGAGGCAGTCAGAGAGGCGCGGGCTGAAAAATTATTGGATAAAAAAGAAAATGCGCTTCCTAAAATATTGGTAAAAGACGGAGAGAAGGTTGTTATTGGGGCGAAACTTTTCACAGTCGGCAAAAAAACAGTTGTTGCCAATAAGCCGGGCGTAATAAAAATAGAAGATAAGTTTATTAGAGTAATTTTTAAAGCTAATAAAATTAAGGAGTATCTTATTCCGAAAGGATTTGGCATTTTCGTTAAAGACGGAGAAAAAGTAAAAAAAGGCGATCAGTTGACTGAAGGCAGCTTTGATTTGCAGCAGGTTTATAATTTGCGCGGCAAGCTGGAAGCGCAAAAATATATTATTAAAGAAATCCAGTATGTTTATTCTTCCCAGGGCCAGCCGCTAAACGACAAGCATATAGAAATAATAGCTAAACAGATGTTTTCCCGCGTTTATGTCGAAGATGCCGGTGAAACTGAATTATTGCCGGGAGAAATAATAGAGAGAGCAATGTTCGACTCTGCTAATAAGGAAGCGAGAAAGAATGGGAAAAAAGAAGGAAGCTGCGCTGATTTATTATTAGGAATCAGCAAGGCCTCTTTAACTACGGATAGCTTTTTATCAGCCGCTTCTTTCCAGGAAACAGCGCGCGTATTAATTGAAGCCGCCGTTAGCGGTAAGGTTGATTATTTAAGAGGCTTAAAAGAGAACGTGATTATCGGGCGCCTTATACCGGCCGGTTCAGGCTATAATCCGAAAAAGATAAAAGAATAGAATTGGTTCGTTCTTTATATATAAAAACGAAAAAGGCGTTCCGTTTGTGGAACGCCTTTTTCGTTTTTACAAGCAAAAATTATAAATTATATTTTTTAATATTTTCATCCGCTATTTTTTGAATATTTTGGATTTGTTTTTTGCCGGCGCTGTTTTTAAATAAATGGGAGAACCTGCCTTGGAGCTTTAAATACTCTTCAACTTTTTTTTGCGGCCTTGGAATTTTTAAGGCGCTTGTTAATTCGCCGTTAATATATTCAATAGCTGGATAAATTCCTGTTTGCGCCGCTAGTTTAGCGATTTTAACAGTTTTATTGGGTTCGATTTTCCAGCCCGGCACGCAAGGGACAGCTATTTGAATATAGGCCGGCCCCGGAGTCGCTATCGCTTTTTTGATTTTTTGTTCAATATCCGAAGGAAAGCCGGCGGTTGTCTGCGCCACATAATTTAAGTTATGCGCTAAAGCAATTTTAAGCATATCTTTTTTTCTTTGCATTGATCCGCAGGAACAAATTGACGTTTCCGCGCATTTACCAGCCGGGGTAGTAGTGGTATCAGCCCCGTAAGGAGTCGCTCCGGATGCTTGAATGCCGGTATTGGCGTAAGCTTCGTTGTCGTAGCAGATATATAAAATATCCTCTCCTCTTTCCCACATTCCCGATAATAGACCCAAGCCAATATCAAAGGTGGCGCCATCGCCTCCTTGAGCAATAATCTTTACGCCTTTTTTCTTTTTAGACTTAAGCGCCGCTAATATTCCCGAGGCGACAGCTGGCGCATTTTCAAAAAGGGAATGGATCCAGGGCATTCCCCACGAACTCATTGGATATTGGGTAGTCGTGACCTCGCTGCAGCCGGTTGAGTTGGCGACAATAACATTCGGGCCAAGGGCCGCCATTGCCGTTCTTATCGCTAAAAGTTCCCCGCAGCCGGCGCAAGCGGTATGGCCGGGAGAGATGGGGAAGGCAATTTTGATTTTATTGCTAATCGCGCTTTTTTTATTATTTAGTTTTTGCATAATTATATTTTTAATTTCAAATTTTAAAAATCAAATGCCAAATCAAATTTAAAATCTAAATTTAAGCTTGATTTGAAATTTAGATTTTTAACTTATTGGCACAATTTTTTCCAATTTTTTATTAATTTTAATTTTATCAAACTGCTTAACAAATTTATTGGCGTCAAGGATTTCAATTAATAAGGGCTTCCCGTTAGCCGAAAGATGAATAATAAAATTTCCGAATTCCCGAGCATGGCTGATCGCGCCTTTGCCGACTTCAATGCTTAATAAATTTGATTCTTGGTCGTAATGCATATTATAATGCGAATCTACAAATTTATCTAAATGCTCCGAATTGAGCAAGATTAATTTATATTCGGGCATTTAGATGTTAATTCGTAGTATTTGGATTATGTTTTACCGGGTAAAACGTTATAACTTTTATTATCTCGCCCTCTTTCTGCGAAACAACCCCAATGCCATCCTTGTAATTAATAAAAAATTTCCCTCTTTTAATAATTTTTTCCGGCAGCTTAAGCGCATTTTCAACCTCTTCTTTTCTTAAAAAAACTTTATGCTTATTTAATATATCAAATTTATTTTCCGCGTAGGAAGTAAAGTAAATCATCATTTTTTATTTATCCGCCGTAGCCTTGGCGCAGAATGGTTTGCCCGCCGGAGCTTTAGCGAAGGTGGGTCAGCGTATTTAGTAAAGTAAATTATATTATTTTACTAATACATCCCAGTGATCAAACTTTCCATTTTTAAATTCTGCGGCGTAAATTGCTCCGCTTGGCGCTTGATATTGGGCTGTGCGATTTCCATTTTGTTCTATTCTATCTTTTATGCGAGGATAATTTTTAACAATATATTCATTTAATTTAGTAGAATGCGGGCTTAAGTCGATTTTATAACCATTACAATGGCTATATACGCCGGTTGTATGTACGGCTTTTTCTTCTGGCTTGCAGCCCTCGGTCCCGCCGGTTATATATACTGTATTGATAGCATTGTCCCGTATGATATATTCATAATCTCCAATTTTCCAGGCATAATAACTTGTTAATTCTTTTCTTAATTTACTTAATTCATCAATCGTTTCTTGTCTTATGCCACTTAATGTGACACACCCGATTGTTTGACCAGAGCGACATGCTGGCCTTACATTTATAAAGTTGAGTTGGGTGTTTAGCTGGCTTCTCGCCTTTAATTCACTTAAGGTGCCCGGAGTAATTTCATCCCCTTTTATTACCACCGCAACTTTTATCGGCTTTAAATTTATCAATTCCGGATTTATCTGATAAAGAATCAGATAAGAGCAAAGGGCGATAACTAAGCCGGAGACTGAAGCCGTAATCCAGGATTTGGCTTCGCCGATGCGGGTCTGATTGCCTCCGGCCGTGAGCCAGATCAGGCCGCCGATCATCATTACGACAGTCGCTAAAATACCGACTATGCCGATGGCGTATTTATAAATTGCGGAAATATATTCTCCAATCCACGGCAGCTTACAGATAGAATTTCCTTTTTCATCTTTTTCCTTACATTTTATAGTTGAGGAAGATGTTAACTGCAGTTTCGGAATCTTAATCTGCAAATTCGGCATAGTTAATTTCGGCATGCTTTCATTGGCGGCGGCCGCTTTTTTAATCGGAAAGATTAAGAATAGCGAGCAGAAAAAATGAAGGATTATAAAAAATGCTATTAATTTTATAAATTTTTTAGGCATATTATTTTTTTATAACGCAAAACGAACTCCAAGAGCTAGGATCATTTTTTTTTCTTTGAGCTTTTTTAACCTCCTTGCCTTTTTCAAAACTACCCTTAAAGTCTTTTTCACATTTCGCTTTAGTCATATTAGCTCCATTAATATAGTAAAATCCGTAATCATCCCAATTTCCATTCCATAGGCAACATCCCATAATAACATTAGTATTTTCAATGCATTTCCCACCCTTAGTTGTCCCGTCTTTATAATATGAGCCATTCTGTTTTTCACACCATTGTTCCGGGCTTTCACCTTCATCAAGCTCAAGCGGTATTTCATACATAATACCTAGCAGTTTATTTATACAGCAACTTTTGTTTATAAAATTTGATGGATTTTGCGGATCTTTCGGTTCGCTTATTTCCTTTATAGTTCGCACGTTCAAATCTACCAGCGCCGGATTAACGGTCGCTAAAATCAGATAAGAGCAAAGAGCGATAATTAAGCCGGAGACTGAAGCCGTAATCCAGGATTTGGCTTCGCCTATGCGTGTCTGATTCCCTCCGGCCGTGAGCCAGATCAGGCCGCCGGCCATCATTACGACAGTCGCTAAAATACCGACAATGCCGATCGCGTATTTATAAATCACGCGAATATATAAAGCGATCGGCTTGGTATTTTTGAATTTTGAAAAGTCAATTTCGCTTCCCTTGCTAAGATTAAATTCTTTTTCTTCCACTTTATTATATTGCGGTATTTCAACTTGCGGTCTAAATTTAACTTCAGCGGCTTGAATTATTTGCGTTTGAGCTAAAAGAAAAAAACAGCTAAGAAATTGGACTGTTAATATGATTTTTAGAAGCAACTTCATAAATTTGTAATTTAGAAATTTTAGTTTCCAATAAATTTTATTTTATCCCCTTCTCTTTTTACTTCCCTAATAATTTTTTTGATTATTTCTTTAGTTATATCCCGGCCGCCCAGGCCGACAATAAAGCTTTGGATTTTAGGACGGGAGCCGTGCACGCCGAATGACAGCGAGGGAGATTGAGCAACGGCTTTTATATCAGAAGCAAGCGGCCCCATATGCCCCAGAGAAATCGCCTTATCAATAACTGCCACGCATTTTGCCTGATTAATATATTTTAATAATTCTTCAGTCGGGAAGGGGCGGTAAGCTTTTATTTTTAAAACGCCGACAGATTCTCTCCAGCTTTTTTTAACGAGCGGGGCAAGAGAGGATTTTACCCCATTAATTTCATCAACTGTTTCTTTTATAGTGCCAATAACAGAGCCCATGGCAATTAAAAGTATTTTTGCCTTTTTCGGGCCGTAATATTCTATAAGGCCATTATCCGCGCTCGTTTTAGGAGTTAAGGCATTTTCTTCTATTTTAAATATTTTATTATAATTTTCATATTCTTTATTAATTATATCTTGGCTCGCCTTTAAGTCATTATGCAATTCTTCTCTTATTTCCATATAGTAAGCAGGCGTGGCAAAGGCGCCTAAAGTAATGGGGTCGGCCGGATCTAAAAAGGCTCCGGACTGGGGCTCGTATTTTCCTAAATAATTTTTTATATCTTTGGCTTCAGGAATTATAACTGGCTCATAAGTATGAGTTAAAATAAAGCCGTCAATATTAATCATAACCGGCAATTTTGTTTTTTCCGCGATTTTATAGGCCATAATATGCTGGCTTATCGCCTCTTGGTTATTTTCAGCAAATAATAAAATCCAGCCAGCTTCCTTGACGGCCATTATGTCTTGCTGGTCATTCCAGATATTTATCGGCGCGCTTATCGCGCGATTGGCGCAGGTCATAACAATCGGCAATCTCATGCCGGCGATATTATAAATAACTTCAGCCATAAGAAGAATGCCTTGTGAACAAGTAGCAGAATAAACTCGAACGCCTGTAGCGCTCGCGCCTAAAATAATGGAAGCCGCGGCAAATTCGCTTTCGGCCCTGATGAATTCATAGCCTCCCTCTCCGTCAGCTTTGAATTTCGCCAAGTCTTCAACAATATGAGTTTGCGGCGTGATCGGATAAGCCGAGATTACGGCTGGACCGATATTTTTTATTGTCTGGGCGATAGCGCGGGAACCCTCGAGGATTTGTTTATTTTTACCGTTCATAAAATAATGCAAAATTTAAATATTAAAATAAAAAATAACTATGCTTAATTTCAAATGCAAAAGTTCAAATGCCAAATCAAATTCAAAACCCAAATAGCAAATAATATTTTTATTTTTTCTCCAATTCCATCCTAATCGCCTTTACCGGGCATTCCTCGGCGCAGACGCCGCAGCCCTTGCAATAATCATAATCCGTTAGCGGTTTTAATTTTTCATAATTTTTTAATTTTTCCATTTTAATAACCCCGTCCGGGCAGACGCGGGCGCAAGTAGCGCAGCTTATGCATTTATTATAATCTGTTTTCGGCCGAAAAGTCCGCCAAGAGCCGGTTTTATTTTTTAGGGCTGTATTCGGCTTTACAGCTAAATTTATTTTCATATTATTTAAATTTATTTTTTTCAGTATTTTTTATAATTTATATATTTCCTCAATGGCTGATAAATTTTTATTTATAATTTCCGGCCCTTTGTCGCTGAATTTTTTCTTAATAGCTTTTTTAAGGGAATTTAAACCGATAATACTTGTTTTTTTTGCCAGCGCTCCGAGAATTGCCGTGTTTATTATATTTTTTTTAAATATTTTTAGAGCTATTTTTGCGGCGTCCACAGTATAGATGTTTTTTTCCGGCAAGCGGATATTTAATTTTTCTTTAGGCAGACAGGTATTGATAATTATTTTTGTTTTTTCGTCACAGCCCTTTGTTATATCAATCGCGCCGATAAGCGTTGGGTCGAGGATTATTAAAATATCAGGCCGATAAATATGTTCTCTGGTTCGAATCAGGCCATTGTCTATTCTGGCAAAAGCCTCAATCGGAGCGCCAGTCCTTTCTACTCCGAAAGAAGGGAAAGATTGTGAATTTTTATTATCATAAAAAGCGGCTATAGCGATTATTTCCGCGGTAGTCACAACTCCCTGCCCTCCCCGGCCGTGTATTCTTATTTCCTGCATAAATTATTATTTTATATTTTTTTAATTCTTAATTTTTAATTTGCCATTTTTTTAATTATTTTTTCCCAAGTTGCCCCTGGCACGTCGCCGCTTATCATGTGGCCGTTAATAAACCAAGCCGGCGTGCCTTTAACGCCGAGTAATTCGCCGTCGGAAAAATCCTTTTGAATTTGTGTTAAATATTTTTCCGCCGCAAGACAAGATTTAAATTTTTCTGTATCTGCTCCGATTTGCTTTGCCAAATTAATCAAATCAGAGTTAGAATAAACCCCTTCATTTTTTTGGTATTGGAATAATTTATCATGCATTACCCAGAAAAGGCCTTGCTCGCCGGCGCAACGGGCCGCTAAGGATAGCAATAATGAAGACTCGTTTCTTACTGGAAAATCCCTAAATATTATTTTAACATTATTTTTATATTTTAACCCTATTTCTCTGATGGTTAAAAAAGATTTTTGGCAATAAGGGCAGGAAAAATCAGCAAATTCCACGATAGTAATTTTTGGATTAGCCGATCCGAACCAATAGTTATTCTCATTTCCCAGCGCGATTTTATAGTTTTTTTCATTGATAGTTTTTGACAGCGCAATATCAGCCGGCAAATTTCCGCCTTTTATTTTTTTAATCAGGTCAAAAACATAAAAGCCAAAAGCCGTAAAAAGCGCTAAAATAAAAGTAGCGGCAACAATAATTAATACGCCCCACCATTTTTTGTACCAACTTCTGTTATTGATTTCTATCATTATTAAGTTATAATAGTAATAATATGTAATTATACCATATTTCTATGAAGAGACAAAATTTTAATTTTTGGGAGGAGAAAATGGAAAAGAAAGTTAAAAAACGCGAAAAAAAGAAAAAGCCGAAAATGAAAGTAAGCGGAGCGGGCGTTAAAAAGCTCCAGAATATTATCATAAATAAAAACAGTTAAAGCCGGAAAATTATGAATCTTGATAAATATAAAAAGAAAAGAGATTTTAAAAAAACTTTTGAGCCGCGAGCAAAAATAATTAATACCAGCCAGAATCGTTTTGTTATTCAAGAACACGAGGCCAGCCATCTTCATTATGATTTCAGATTAGAGATGGATGGCGTTTTAAAGTCTTGGGCCGTTCCCAAGGGCGTGCCGATAGCGGCCGGAATAAAAAGATTAGCCGTTCAGGTTGAAGACCATCCGGTTGCTTATCTTAATTTTTCAGGGATTATCCCGGCAGGCGAATATGGAGCCGGAACAGTATTAATTTGGGATAGTGGGAAATATAAAGTATTGGAAGGAAATTTAAAAAGAGGGAGTATGAAAATCAAACTAGATGGCAAGAGGATTAAAGGTGAATATGTTTTAGTGAAAATGAAAGACGATAATAATTGGCTAATTTATAAAATATGAATTTTTCCACCCACCCCTTTTATTTAAAAAGGCCCTTCTTATTAAGGAGGGCGCGGAAGAATTAAAAAAACAATAAAGACAATATAACTATGGAAAAATACAGCCATAAAAAAATTGAAGCAAAATGGCAGAAAAAATGGAAGAAAAGCGGAATTTATGATGATTATGCCAAAAAGAAAAAATTTTACGCCCTAGATATGTTTCCTTATCCTTCTGGCGCGGGCCTTCATGTCGGCCACCCTAAGGGTTATATTGCGACCGATGTAGTAGCGCGGTTTAAAATGTTGAATGGCTATAGCGTTTTGCATCCGATGGGCTGGGATGCTTTCGGTTTGCCGGCGGAAAATTACGCCATTAAAACTAAAACCCATCCCCGGGAGGCGGTTAAGAAAAATATTAAAACTTTTAAAAAGCAGCTGGCAATGTTCGGCTTTACTTATGACTGGGACAGAGAAATAAATACGACCGATCCCGAATATTATAAATGGACGCAGTGGATATTTTTGCAGCTTTATAAGAATGGGCTGGCTTATGAAGCGGACGAGCCGGTCAATTGGTGTCCGAGCTGCAAGACGGTTTTGGCCAACGAAGATTTAGAAGGCGGAGTTTGCGAGCGCTGTGGCACGCAGGTTATTCAGAAAAAAATGAGGCAGTGGGTTCTTAAAATGACGGATTATGCCGATCGGTTGCTTTTTGATTTAGACAAGGAAGGCTTGAATTGGGAAGAGCAGATTATTGAACAGCAGAGAAATTGGATTGGGAGAAGCGAGGGAGTTAATTTTAAAAATAAAGTAAAGGATGTGGATATTGAGTTTGAAGTTTATGATTCAATCCCGCAAACTCATATGGCGCAGACATTTATTGTCATTGCGCCAGAGCATCCATTAGTGGAAAGATTAGTAAGAGGAACTGAATACGAAAAATCAGTAATAAGCTGGGTTGAAAAAATAATTAAGAAAAAAGCGGAAAATAAATTTAATATTGAAAAGGATAAAGATGGAATTTTTACGGGGCGCTATGTGGAAAATTGGATGGGTACTGGTCGTGATTTGCCAATATGGGTTGCTAGCTTCGCCTTAGTTAATTATGGAACTGGAATTGTAAATTGTTCTGCGCACGATGAAAGGGATTTTGAATTTGCCAAAAAAAATAATATTCCTTTACATCCAGTATTATTTCCAGAAGATGAAGAGCTCGCAAGTAAAGTTGAGAAGGCGGAAGTTTTTTATCGAGAACCGGACGGAATTTTAAGAGAGCCAAAAGAATTCGCAGGAAGAAGATGGGACGAGGTGCGTGAAACTATGATTAATTGGTTAGTTAGAAGTGGCAAGGCAACTCGGGCGATTAACTATAAAATGCGGGATTGGGTTTTTTCGCGCCAGCGCTATTGGGGTGAGCCGATTCCGATGATTCATTGCGATAAATGCGGAATAGTTCCGGTGCCCGAGAAAGATTTGCCCTTAAAACTCCCGGACGTCAAAAGCTATAAACCAACAGGCACCGGCGAATCGCCTTTAGCAAAAATTGAAAATTGGGTAAATGTAAAATGTCCGAAGTGCGGCGGAAAAGCTAAGCGGGAAACAAATACTATGCCGCAATGGGCAGGTTCAAGTTGGTATTATTTAAGGTATGTTGATCCCAAGAATAAAAAAACTCTTATAGATAAAGCAAAAGAAAAAGACTGGCTCCCGGTTGATTTATATGTCGGCGGAGCCGAACATGCCACCCGCCATCTTTTATACGCCCGTTTCTGGCATAAATTTTTATTTGATTTAGGAGTCGTTTCGACTCAAGAGCCGTTTAAAAAATTAGTTCATGTCGGCTTGATTAACGGTGAAGACGGGCGGAAAATGAGCAAACGCTGGGGCAATGTAATTAATCCTGATGAAATAATCAATAAATACGGCGCTGACGCGATTCGGCTTTATGAAATGTTTATGGGTCCGTTTACCCAGAATATCGCTTGGAGCACAAAAGGAGTAATCGGGATTAAGAGATTTTTAGATAGAATCTGGAAATTCGCGAATGATAAGCCGATAAAAATTGATAAAAATGAATCTAATAAAAAAGCGGAAAAATTGCTTCATAAGACAATAAAAAAAGTTACGGAAGATATTGAAAATTTTAGATTTAACACGGCCATCAGCGCGATGATGATATTATTAAATGAACTGGAAAAAGAAAATAATATTGCGGAAGAAATTTTTAAGAAGTTTTTAATTATTCTTTCTCCTTTTGCGCCGCATATTGCGGAAGAATTGTGGGAAAAATTAGCTCTCCGCCCCACCTTATCAGGGGCGCAAAATAAGAAAAGCATATTTTTAGAGATTTGGCCGCAATACGATTCTAATTTAATTAAGGACGAGGAAATCGGCTTAGTTCTCCAGGTTAACGGAAAAATACGCGATACTATTATAGTCAGCGCAGATATAAGCGAAGAAGAAGCGAAAAAAATTGCCTTGGCTAATGAAAAAATCAAGAAGTGGATTAAGGGCAAAGAAATAGTAAAAATAATTTATGTAAAAAGCAAGCTAGTGAATATAGTAGTAAGATAATATCATCAATAAAAAATCAGCATCAGATAATAGAGGCGCTGTTTTTTTATTGGATTTTAGTTTAAATTAGCCAACAGCCATTTGCCGTCCGGCTGTTTTTTTACGCGGAAGTTAAGAACAGCCGCATAGCCGGCATAGTAAACAGAGGTAGAATATATTTTTTCATTGCTAGCAGAGCTTACGAGCTTAGCGCCGGCCATAATATTCCCTAAATTAAATTTTCCTTCCGCATCCAAAAAATTTAAAGTATAATTTACCGATGTTTGCATTTCCGGAGTAAAATAAGCCAGGGCCTTGGCTGTTTGGCCGGTCATTATGGCGCTGGCCGCGGAATAAAATATTTTTTCCTCGGCCAGCAGAGTAGTAGTGGAAAAGCTGCCAGCAGGGATTTGCGAAAGATTGGCATCGGAAATTCCCAGCCCGAAATTTTTCATAACAGCAAAGGCGTCAGAGGGGCGGCTTAAAAAATATTTTTTATTATCAAGCGGATTTATATACCAGGCCTCTCCCCGCGATTCAACTTGGAGGAAAATTTTGCCTGCGTTTTTTTTAGAAAAGGCAGTATCTATGGGTAGCTTGCCGGCGCCCAAGGGGTTATAATTATTTTCAATTTCCAGCTTGTCGCTATGGCCGTCGCCATCAGAATCGGCTTTTTTAGGATCAGTGCCAAAAATTTTTTCTAGATTATTATTTAGGCCGTCTTCGTCGTCGTCCGGGCCGCCGCTTATTACGCCCAAAGGAATTTTTTCCAAGTTAATATTAGTTATGCCAATTCCCAGCCTAGCCATTAAATTAAAAGCGTCGTCCGGCCGGCCCAAAAAATATTTTTTAAAATCAGCCGGGTTAATATACCAAGCTTCGCCGCGCGATTCAACCTGCAATAAAATTTTTCCAGCCAGTTTTTGCGTCCAAGAAAAATCAGCCGCTTTCAGGGGTTCGGCTCCCAAGAGAAAAACCATTAAAACTAAGAAAAAAATTGTTATTATTAATATTTTTTTCATTAATTATATATTAGCATATTTTAATTTTTTAATAAATTTGTTATAATATGATTAAAATAATTTCCTATATTTTATTTTTAAGGGCAGCGCATAAAATAAAACGCCCGCCCCCCTTATATAAAGAGGGCTTCAAAAATTGTCCCCCTGCATAAGGAGAAATAAAAGGAATATAAGATAGGCTTAGAAATTAATTTCTAAAAAATTAAATATTAGCGGACGTTTTAAGATATAAATTTATATTTTTTAATATATGGCTGCTAAAAAAAGAATAATTTGGCTGAGCGCGGCGGCGACAATTATTATTGCGGCTGTTTTTATCGGCCGAGATATAAAAAATTATTTAGATTTTAGAAAAGTTGCTGAAGCGGGCGCTAGGGCGCCATGGCAGTTCGGCGGCGACGTAGTTTATTACCAGCCCGTCTGCGTTGCCACTCCGCCGGACGGAATATGCAAAAATTGTATTATGTGCACTGCGGCTGTCGGCAATTATGTCTGCGCTTCTTATTCGGAAGTCCAATTTTCTCCGGCTACTGGCAGTGAGTCGCCTAATTATGTCTGCCCTTTTCAGGGTTTTTATTATAGTCGTTGGGGCGGACCAAGTCCGTCTTACGGCCAGCAAATTATGGGCTATGGAGCTTCGGCGGCTTTTCCTTGGGCAATTGCAGTCCCTTCAAGCGGCGCATCGCGGATTCAAAAATTAGTTGATATTTTTAATTTTTTTATAGCCGGAAAAAAAGAATAAGAATTTTAATTTTTAATAAAAAATTGGGAATTAGAAATTAATTAAAAATTAGATATTGGAAATTAGAAATTATTATCTAAATTGTTTTTCTGCCAGATACATGCAAGATATTTATAAAAAAACCAAAGAATTTTGCCGCCTTTATAATATCACTCCTGCCCGTTCCCGCGGGCAGAATTTTTTAATTAAGGAAGAAATTTATAATAAAATCATTAAAACAGCGGAAATAAAAAAAGACGATGTTATTTTAGAAGTCGGACCGGGATTCGGTTTTTTAACGGCAAAATTGGCGCAGAAAGCGGAAAAAGTAATAGCCGTTGAACTGGACAATAAGATTGCGGAAATTTTAAAGACCGGTTTTATAGCGCAAGGGGTTGATAATATAAAAGTGGTGAATGAGAATATTTTGGATTTAGAAATAAATACTCCTCTGGCAATGGGAGGGAGGGGAAAATATAAAATTGTTGCGAATTTGCCTTATAATATCACTTCAGTTTTTTTAAAAAAATTTTTATCAGCTGAAAATAAGCCGGAATTGATGGTTTTGATGCTGCAAAGAGAAGTGGCCGAGAGAATATGCGCAAGGCCGGGAAAAATGAGCCTGCTCGCGGTATCGGTTCAGTTTTATGCTGAACCTGAAATAATTGCTTATGCGCCGGCTGAAGATTTTTGGCCGCAGCCGGAAGTGGATAGCGCGATAATAAAAATAAAAATCAAATCCTCTCCGCCTTTTCTTAACAAGGGAGGTAAAAATGAAAAGGATTTTTTTAGATTAGTGAAAATTGGATTTAGCGCTAGAAGAAAAATGCTAAAAAATAATTTGGCAAATGGCTACCACATAACTCAAACAGAAGCGGAAGAGCGCCTAAAACAGGCCGGCTTCAGCCCTAAGATCAGGGCGCAGGAATTATCAGTTGCAGATTGGAAAAAATTGCTTGTAGCATTTTGTTAAAATGTGGTATAATAATTATAATTGTGAATAAGTTTTTTATGGATATTTATAATGATAATCAAAATCCAATTCAGCCCTTATCCAAAAGCCAAAAAATCAGCATCGCCGTTTTAGCCGCCTTAGCGGTTTTAACGATAGTTTTCTGGTACGCCCAATTTAAAAAAACGATTAGGGGCGAATGGGGAGCGGAAGAGATAAATAATGAGCAAGGCGGCAGTTTAAACGAGAATAATAACAGCGAAGAAGAATTGCGCGCTAAAGATACTGATAAAGACGGTTTATCCGACTGGGATGAGCTTAATTTATATAAAACTTCGCCTTATTTGGAAGATAGCGATTCGGACGGATTTTCAGATAAAATTGAAATTGACGAAAATAAAGATCCTAATTGTCCGGCCGGACGCGATTGTTCGCAGGCAACTCCTGATAATTTTACCAGCACTTCTACCAGTGCTGACAATTCAACTAGCGTTTTGCCGTCTTCTTTTTCTCCTAATTTAAATATCGGCACTACTTCCGAAAGCGCTTTAAATAGTATTTTTTCCGGCGTTACTAATGCCGCCACCCTAAGAAAAATGTTATTAGGCGCAGGCATGGATAAAAATTTACTAGATCAAATCAGCGATGAAGAGCTGTTAAAGAGCTATAAGGAAATATTGGGAAGCCAGTAAATCAGTAAATATGTTTAATAAATCAAAATCCCCCAAATCAACTTTTAAAAAATTAGCTTTAGCCGGGCTGGTTTTTTGTTGCCTGATAAATTTTGTTTTTATAAATATTGATTATATCCAGGCCGCTGGCCTAGAAATTAAAGTAGGCGATGACTCTGTTTTTTTTCAGGATCAATGGAATTGGAAAAATTATTTTTTAAGGGATCAAGCAAAAGAAGAAAAACAAAGCTTAGGTTCTAGATTATTTAATGCTACCATTGGCAAGGCTTTAAATAAAATTGCTTATGATACTGCCACTTGGCTTGGTTCGGGCAGTAGAGGGCAAAAACCAGTGTGGGAAACAAGAGGATGGGATAAATATTTAACAGATATAGGAGATGAAGCCGCTGGTGATTTTTTAGAAACATTAGGGAAAGAATGGAGATTTAATTTATGCGAACCTGATTTTGCTTTAAAAATGAAAATAGGGCTCGGCTTAAGGGAGCAAGTTAGGCCGTCAGCTCCGGCTTGTACTTTTACTAAAATGAAAAAGAACTGGGAAAAAGAATTAAAAGATCCTAATTTTTTATCTAAATTTCAAGATATGTTTAGCCCTACTTCTAATGACCTGGGCATAGCATTATCTTTACAGACAAATTTAATAGAAGATATAAGTACCAAAAAAACACTTGGAGCCACAAAAAGGGAAGCAAATAAAGGATGGCTGGATATTACTAATCTTGACGGTACAGTGGTAAGTCCTCCCAATGAAGCAGAAGAAAGATATATAGCCGTAAGACAAACTATGCAAAATACTTTTGGAAACTATACTGGCGACGCTCTTGTAGATGCGGCTAATGTTTTTTTAAATCAACTAGCAATGACAGCTTTTAATAGGTTAATGACAGATGTAGGAAACAAAGGCAAACATGAGCAGGTGCAAATACCTGAAATAGGCGGCTTAATTAATCCCGAAGCCGGGCCGAATAATCAAGGCGAAGCAGGCATAAAAGAAATAGCCGGAAAATTATTAGAGCCGAATTTTACGGAGCGGGCTGATTACGATATTTTATCCGAACTGACAACTTGTTTTGATCCGAAAAAAGCGGGTCCGACGAATTGCGTGATTAACGATAAATTTAACCAGGCCATTACTGAAAAAATAAGCGTGGGCGAAGCGATGAAAAAAGGATATTTAAACGCGAACGGAATTTTTGGCTTTAACGCCGATGGCACCGAGCCGGATTATAACGAAAGCTATCCTTACCGCTCTATGATAATTTTAAGAAAGTTCAGGATTTTGCCTGTGGGCTGGGAATTAGCGGCTCAATATATAAAAACCAACGCTCTTAATAATACCGCTATCGGCACTGTAAATTTAAATAAATTAGTCGCCTGTTTTGATCCCGGAGATGATTATAAGGGATATAACGACAACGGCGATCAGGATTGGTGCGAGGGGCTGGTTGATCCTACTTGGGTTTTAAAAGCGCCGAAAAATTATTGCAAGCGCGCCGGTCCGGGGCCGGAAATTGTATCCGCGCAAGTCATTGGCGAAGGCAAAAATAGTCAATTAATGATCGCGCGCAATAATAATTACTGCGGAGACGAGCAGTCCTGCATTAAGGAAAATTACGACGGCTCCTGCCAGTTTTACGGCTATTGCACGGAAGAGCGCAGGACCTGGAATTTCAGCTCTCCTTCCTGCGACCCGAAATATAATACTTGCCAGACTTTTAAAAAGAAAGACGGCCAGAGTGTTTCTTATTTAGAAAATACTTTGGATTACGGATCCTGTACGATAGATAATGCCGGCTGTCAGGCCTATTGCGCGGATTATGATCCGGGAGAAGGATGTCAGTCAACCGGCAACAAATTATATCTGGATCGCGACGCAGAGCAGTGCAAAGAAACCGAGGAGGGCTGCCATGAATTTATAAGAACAAAAGCCGGACCGGGCGCCAATCTATTTCTTAATTCCAGTTTTGAAGACGCGCTTACAAGCGGCGGCTGGAACTCTTTTGGAGCGATTGAAAATGCCGACAGCTACAACGGCCTTAGCAGCTTAAAATTATCCGGAGACTTAGATTATACAAGAGCCGTTGCTAAAGATAATAATTATTCTATCGGCGGCGAAGCATTCAGCTTTTCCTTTGCCGCTAAAAATTGCGGCGCTACCGGCGACTTCGGCTTTAAAGACGCGGCCGGAAATAAAATAGCTTCAGCTGAATTGAAAAGCGGCCCGGATTGGCAGAGATTTTCCGTCAGCCATGTTTTTGAAAAAAATCTGCCGCAGGTTTATCAGGTTAAAATTTTTATAGATCTTCCGTCGACAGCGGCCGATTGCCTTATTGACGCTTTAAAACTGGAAAGAGGCGGCTTGGCGACTTCTTATTCTGATTATCTCGCGAACGGCCTTGTTTATGAAAAGTTAGCGCCTGAATATTTAGAGTGCGACGGCTATGAAGATCCGGCCGAATGCAAGAAATACGCGCTTAAGTGCTCTGCCGAGGATGTCGGCTGCGAGCTTTATACTTCTTCCTCTGATAATATAAGCATTCCGGCAAAAGCGACCGCGGCTGATTACTGCCCAGCTGAATGCATCGGCTATGACAGCTATGTCCGCCAGGAAAGCGCTTTTGAGTCCCGGGGCAGCGATTATTTTATACCTAAAACAGCGCAAGCTTGCGGAGCTGAATCAGCCGGCTGCGATGAATTTACTAATTTAGACAAGCTGGGCGAAGGCGGCGAAGCGCGGGAATATTATTCATATTTAAGGCAGTGCATTAAGCCGGACGTGAACCAATGCGCTGAATTTTATACATGGGAAGGCAGTGAAGAAACCGGCTACCAATTAAAAGTGTTTACTCTTAAAAAAGATGAGTATGATAGCGATGACAATGCTTCAACAGACGGTTCATATAGGGGAGATCCGGCTATAACAGAAACTGACCAGAATAAATGCAATGAAACAATTTATAATCTGCCGGCCGCTGACCCGAGCCATAATCCAGACTGCCGCCAGTATTACAATAAAGCCGGCGACATTTCCTATCATTTATACTCTAAAACGATTTCTTGCTCGGATAATTGCCATCCTTACAGGCGGACAGCGAATAATATAGATGAAGAAATTATTGCCGGCGCAAATTGCGTTGGCTCGGATAAGCATTGGGACGATACTAATAATCAATGCTTGTTCTGCAAAAACGGAGGAATTTGGAATACAGAACATAATGCCTGCCTTTATTATGCGGTTCCGAACGAAGGATTGGCTTGCTCGGCTAATATGGCCGGCTGCCGCGAATATACTGGAAACGCCGGAGCCAATACGAGAATTATCCTTAATAATGATTTTGAAGGATCAGCGCAGGGCTGGACAGAAGGAGTTTTAAGCAATACTTCCCTTCGCGTCGGCGGCGAATCTTTGTCTGTTGATACTTCTGCCGAAACAGTTGTTGGAAATTTAGTTGAAGAAGGAAAATCTTATATTTTAAGCTTTATAATTAAGCCGAAAGAAAGCGGAGCAACAAAGATAAATTCAATAAAATTTACCAATACAGAAAGCGGCGGCGATACTGGCGGAGAATTTTCTTTAGGATCGCTCGCGACAAGCATTTCGCCTTCTTGGGAATATTATAAAGTCAATCTTGATAATTTAAGCCATAAAGCGAGCTCAACCGAAAAATTAACAATAGAAGCGGACAACGATTTTTATATTGACGACTTGCGGCTGACCGAAATAACCGACCGTTATTATTTAATTAAAAATTCATGGGCGACTCCTGAATCATGCGATCAGGATCCGGAAGGCAATCCGCTCGCTTTATATATGCTCGGCTGCGACGCTTATGCCGATCGCGAAAAGCAAGCGCATAATCTCCGCAGTTTCAGCGGCCTTTGCTCGGAAGCCAAAGTCGGCTGCGAAATAATGATTGATACCCATAATTCAACAAGCCATGAAGCCGAAACAGTAAGCGGAGTAACTACGCCGGCTGATAATTATGATTATGTTGTTTACGATAAAACTAAAGAATGTCCGGCCGGCGACAAGGGCTGCCAGCGCTTGGGCGCGCCTTATAATTATGAAGGCGATACGCTTTATAGCGATGTTTTTCTAAAGAACGATCCTGATAAATATGAAAAGATTTTATGCGATTCAGGCGCGATCGGCTGCCAGGAATGGTCGACCGGCGACGCCATCAGCTATTTTAAAGATCCGGGAGACCAGATTTGCGAATGGCGGCAGGCAGCCGGCCAAGGAAGCGGCGGCTGGGGCTGGTATAAGAAAAAAATTAAAAGATGCGAGGCCGGAAATAATCCCGGCGATATCTGCCTGACTGACGGCGACTGTCCTGAAGGAACCTGTAAATTAAGCGAAACAGATTCTCCTTGCCCGGAGAGCGCCTTAAAGACTTTTGGTTTTGGCGGAGCGGAAATAAAACAGCCGAAAAAAGATAATACTAATTATAATTGGACGGGAATCTGCCCGGCTGCGCAATCCGGCTGTTCTGAATATATTGATCCGATGAGCAAGTTTTCTCCTGATTTAGTTACTGGAACAAGCCAAAAACAAGCGGTTGTAAATCCTTATACGCTTTATATTATAAGCGGCAATGGATCAGTTAATTGCGCTGGCGCTCTGCTTTTATATAAATTATCCGGCTCAACCAATGCCTTAGAAAATGGAGCCAGCTCTCTTTCTTTAACTAGCGGCAGTTTGAGATTTTATACAGGAAGCGCCAACAGTAATGCGATTACTTGCTCTATTTCCGAAAGCGTTGAATTAAGAAAGGCGGCGGTTGATTATCAATTAAAACAGGATGCAGATGGCAAAACCTGCAATGGCTTAGTTGATTTTGAAACCGGCTGCGTTTTGTTCAACGAGCGCGTTAAGGACGGCGCAAATTTTTCGTCGCTGGTTTATAATTCCGATTTAACAAGAAACGACGGCAACGGCATAGCGGCGCAGGCCGATTCCTCAAGCGCTAATAACAACGCCAATAAATTGCTTAAAGTCGCTCCGGATAGAGTTTGCGATAAATGGCTGGCATGCAAGGAAACGGTAGAAAAAATTTCCGGAAATACGGAAATTTGCGCCAGCGTTGGAATCTGCAATAAATTTGGCGATAATGGGAATTGCGACAGATTTGTCGATCCTCCAGCAGAAAAGAAGAATCAAACTTATGATTTGTCGGGAGGCAGCAGCTACCTTAGCGCTCCTCAAATAAGCGATAAAACCGGCTATGTAAAAATCGGGTATAAGGATACGGCTATTAATATGGATAGATACGCGATTGCCTATCCTGACGATCTATATCTTTTAGGCGAAGCTACAACTGCCGGTTTAGTGGCCAATATTGATAATGGCGGATTTGAAAAAGCTTCGGATATTACCGTGTTTGCAAATAAATATATAACCTCAAACACTACGGTTAGCGGCAATCCGCAGACTATTACCGTGGAAGTGCCTGATAGTAATACGCCGGACATCGGCGATCCAGACATTCCTTTAAGCGGATGGACCTGTTCTACAAATAATAATAATCAATATATGTGCGAAATTATTGACGATCCGGTTGAATCCGAGGGAGAAAGAATCTGCTATCAGGAAGAAAACAGCAACTGCTTTATTTACGCGCCTGAAGGAAGAAATTATTTAAAGCTAACAGCTGGCTACGGAGAAATAGGAACTGCAGAAAGCTATTTTACAAGCGTTGTCGGGGGCCAAAGTTATTACCTTACCGCTTTTATAAATACTTTAAGATTATCAAGCGGACAGGCCCAAGTAAAAATTGAAGAATATAAAAACCAACAGGTTCCTTATAACCCGGCGAGAATCAGCTATCCCTCCGGTCTGGCCTTAAATAAAGCATTGCCTTGGACTTTGAAATTAGGAAGCTTTACAACGAATTCAGAAACAAAATCTATTAAAATTACCTTGCAGGGCTATAGAGGAAACGATACCGGCGTGCAAGGAGATATTTATTTTGATTTTATCCAGATCAGGCCGGTACTAGAAACAAAAAAATTGGCGGATAATAGTTATTGGCATACGCCGCAATCCTGCCGCCTTTATCCGACCGAAAATTCTTTGACTTGCGATTATTTAGATGACGCTGGCATGAGGCGCAAGGGCTGGTATGGCCATTGCTTGGAATATGACCGCGCTCCCGGCAATCCGAACGCCTGCCTTACTTGGTGGCCGGTTCCGCATATAACTTACCGGGTTAATGAAGCCTGCGGCGACGGCTATGCCAATGGCGATGAAGATTGCGACTGTCCGATAGAAGCCCAAAATCCGGACGAGCGCAACTGTTCAGCGAAAGATGCCAATAATTGGAATATTAATCCTTACGGAACCAGCAATACCAATCAATACCGCTGCCTGAATTGCTTATGGACTGACGGCTGGTGCGGAGACGCGGTAGTGCAAAAAGATCTTTATAATGAGCATTGCGATTGGAATGAAGGCAATTCTTCCAGCCCTAATCTTAATTCAAGTACTTGCTGGGATAATAAATATCCAGCTTTAAACCAAGAATTTAAGCATACAAAAGCGCCCGGCGATGGCGGAAGCGCTTATAACGATTTTTTATCCGGCTCCTTAGGCTGTTATAATAGCTCGGGGAGCAATAAATGCGCCTTTGATGTCAGCGGCTGCAGTGATATGCTGGTTAATGCGCAACATTCCAGAGAAGACTGCAGAGAGGAAGGCGGGATAGTCGTCAACAGCCATGGGGAAGAAGTGACAGATAGCTTTGGCATAATTAAAGATTCGTCTAAAGCAGGCAATATTAACGGGAATGATCCATTTTTTTGCAGATTCGGCGTAAGCAACTCTACTTGTGAAAGCGCTTATAATACCTGCAAATCAGGATGCGATTCTACTCTAAACAACGCGACTTCAACCTGCAGGACAACTTATAATTCCTGCAAAACTGGCGCCGATACAAATTATGAAACCTGCTATAATAATTGCGAGAAGGATATTAATGAGTGCATGAAATTATGCAATAATGACAGCGCCTGCATTTCTAGTTGCGAGACAATTTTCGATTCTTGCTTGACGGTCTGTGGTTCGGCTAGTCCTTGCTGGAATAATTTTAACACGTGCAATAAAACCGCTTTTGATAATTTTGATAATTGCATGAATGACACAACGACTGGCTGCAGTCCGCTCTTTCTTTCTTGCAAAAATGGAGTTCCGGCCGCGGCTTGTCCGTCCGACTGGAGACTTTACGAGAGCTGGAGCATGACCGATAATAGGCATTGCGATGGCAGTCATGCCAATTGCGGCGGATTTGGCTGCGGAGGAGCTACAAGCGTTAACACGGGCGCGCATGGATCAACAAGCTTATTAGAAAATAAAGCTCAAGAAACTGCTTCTTATTTAAATGAAGGATGCTCGTTTAAATGTAAGGTTGGAAATTGGAAGGGCTGTTATTCGTATTGTGTTACCAGAAATGCGACCTGTTATGCCGATATTCAAGCCGTTGGCTGTTATTAAAATATGCCGTAGCCGCTTTTTATCATTTTTATATTATTAAAATTTTATGCCCGAAGCAGTTGGCCACAATCCAGAGTTAGACGCAAGCTTAATGAGCTCTAATTTAAGACAGGAGAAGAAAGAAGCTGAAAGCGGCGAAAATAAAGACAGCGGAGAAGAAGAAGGCGGAAGGATAAAAGAGTGGCGGGAGCGAATAATGCAGGCGCGAAGAGCTTTAGATGTTAAGCAGAAGTTAAAAGATAAGATGGAGGAGAAAGCAGCGGCTCCGGCTCAAGCGGCAACGAACAGATTGTTAAGATGGGCTTGGCTTAATATAATATCGAGCTTTGGTCTGACTTTAATTTATATTAATATCCATGTTTTTTTAGGCAAGGCCTTAGGCAATAATTTTTTCTGCAAATTAGGCGATGAATGGAAGTCGAAAGTTTTAGAAGCCGGCGGCCAAGATACGGCCGAGGCCTTTAGCGCTCCTGGGAAGATGATCGGGATAGCGGAAAGAATGGGGTTATTATTTTTGAATTTAGCGGCATTTTTAATAGTAATGCTTATACTTTCTTTCTTTGTTTTAATAATTAGTTTTGGAATGGCTAGTATTAAAGAAAAAATTGCTATAACATGGAAAGCGGTCGCAGCTCTTGGCTTTGGAGGGCTTAAGGTTTTAAGCGATTTATTTAAAGGTTTATTTTAATTTTAAAAATGGCAAAGATAATTAATAAAATTTTAAAGAATAAAATTAATATAATAATTTTTATTATTAGTATTGTTTTTTTATTATTAGCCGCAAATCAACCGGTTTTAGCTGAAGAGAATTTAAAATCTTGGGCTGGCGGAATTGTTGGCTTGGCTGTTGCGACTATTGTGGGCTTAATTACATATTTATTCACTGCTATATTGGGGCTTATTTTAACTTTATTAATCAATATTTTAGTTAATGTCAGCACATTTAGCAATATTATAGAGGTTGACGCGGTTAAAAAGGGCTGGGTGATTGTTAGAGATTTATGCAATATGTTCTTTATTCTGATTTTATTAATAATCGCTTTTGCCACGATTTTAAGGCAGGAAAATTACAGCGCCAAAAAGATGCTGCCTAAACTTTTAATAATGGCGGTTTTAATAAATTTTTCAAAAACTATTTTCGGCCTTATTATAGATTTTGCCCAAATTATAATGCTTACTTTTGTTAATGGCTTTGCGCAGTATGGGAGGGCTAAGTTTGTTGAAATGTTTAATACTAATGCGCTTATGCAGATACATATTGGCGTTACTGATGATAAAGTTAATAATTTTACAGTTGCCGGCGCGTTAATAGCCGGTCTTATCGCCATAATTATTACCATAATAGTGGTGCTCGTTATGCTGGCAGTTTTAATAGTCAGAATAGTAATGCTTTGGGTTTATACTATTTTATCGCCTTTAATTTTTTTGGGCTTTGCCTTCCCCCCGATTCAGAAATATACAGGAAAAATTTGGGAGGATTTTTCCAAGCAAGTTATAGTTGGCCCAATTTTAGCATTTTTTATTTGGTTAGCGCTTTTTACGGCTCATCAATCATCTGAAGATCTTGGTCAAGCTACTTTAATTAGTAGTATTCCCAATGGAGCGGCAGTAAAGATTAGTGATGATCAGAAAGAAATATGCGGCGGCATAAATGATTTTTTTTGTAATGAAAATTTTCAAAGATATATTATTACTATCGCTCTTCTTATGGGCGGCTTAATGGTGACCCAGCAGATGGGCGGAGCCGCGGCGAGCATTGCGGGGAAGGGGATGGGGGCCTTACAGAGTGGACGAGGATTAGCATGGAAGGGAACCAAAAAGTTATTATCAGGAGATAACTATCTGGCCAGGAAAGCGGCTAAGGCTACAGGTTGGGATTTTCGTCCAATAAAGTTAGCCGAGGCATGGAAAGCTTATAGTGAAGAAAACAAGAAAAAAGATGAGTCAGCTATAAGGAGCAAAGCAGGCGAGAATTTTGAAGCTGGCGGAATTAAATCAGTGTTAATGGGTATGGGTTCGAAAGATTATTTTAATAGGTTTTTAGGAATGAAAGGATTAAATCGTGCCCGCCAAGAAATATTTACTAATCCTAAAGAAAGAAAAAAGTTAGGTCAAGACATAGATAATATTGAGAAATCTATTCAGGATTCAGAAGCTGAAGTGGCCCAGACAGAAGAAGTTATAAAGCCGCAAAGAAATAAGTTTATTGATTACAGCATAAAAAGAGATGAAGAATTAAAATCAATTGAAAGAGAGATGCAAATGAAAGATATAAAAATTAATTCTCTAAAAAAGAAGCCTAAAAAAGATTTTACAATAGAAGATGAAGAAGAAATGGAAAATTTAAAAAATAGTAGAGAAAAATTAAAAGAAGACTATAAAGATAGAAAGCAGATAGTAATAAAAGAAGCCGAAAATGATTTTTCGGATAATACTTATTCCGGTAAAAAATTAAAAGAGGCTAAAAAGGAATTAGATGAGAAACGAAAAGAGCTTAAATCTAAAAGCGATCAAATAATAAATTTTTCGAAGCCTGTTGCTTTTGAATCGCGCTCTTTGTATCGTAAAGACATAGAGGATGCTAAAGCTAAGTATAAAACCATTACAAACTCTGGCGAACTTTTAAAAGCTTATAACGACGCCGAACAACGGGGCGATAAGTTCGATATGGCTGCACTTTTCGAGAAATTAGAAAATGATGCTAACGGCAACGAGTTATTAAGGTCCAGAGGCTATGCCTCCACTGCTAAGGGAGTAAAAGCGTTCTTAGATAACGAAGTAAACGATCTTGGAGAACATAATAAGGGCCTTAAGGGGGCGAAATTTTCTCCCCAAGAAAAACTCCAAATACAGAACGATTACGGCGAAGCGGCGGAACGCGTTGGCCACTGGGATATGGCTAAACTAGTTGGCATAAATTCAAAGGGAGAGATGGAAAGCCTGGTTAGGGCCTTAAAAGATAATACCGGAGCTTTAAAAAGAGACGCTCTTGGTCGCATACAATATGACGACAGTGATCACGCTACGGCAGCTTATGCCGAGGTCATGAAAATGGATCCGCAGAAAATTCTTAACAGCTTAAATCGCTTAGCCATGGGCGGAGAGGATGGAAGAGGGAAATATCAAATCTCTAATTTAGGTAAAATGATATATAGAAACCTAGCTTCGGGCGGTATTTTTGAAGCGCATCAAGGCAGGCTGCTTAGTAACACCGCTGCCAATCTTTCTTCCCCCGATATTATAGCCATATTAAAAGAAATAATGAAAGATGACCCGAGAAAAGGAAATAGCCAAATTAAAATAATTACTGAACGCGGACTTCTTGACAAAGGTGGAGGCAAACCTGATGAGATGATAGATTTTCTGAGAGTTAATGGGTTGATTACATAACATAAACAATTAATTTTTTGTATGAGCCAACAAGCTATAAAAAATTTAGATAATCCAGAAAAGATTAAAGAATTCAATGAAACTATCAATGATATTGTAGTTTCTGATTCTGTTGGTGAAGCCAAGGAATTATTAGAAGTTTTATCGCAAGTTTTTTCCTATAATAAGGAATTTAAGAAAGCGAATCCGTTTTTATTTGATGTTTATTATAATTATTTAGTGGCGATGAAGTATGTCGTTTTATATGAGTTAGAAGAAAAAGAAATTATTAAGCTTATGCGTGAGAATTTTAATTTTATCTTAAACCACCCGGGATACGATTTAGAGAGAAAAATAAAATATAAGATAACTATCATAAGCGATCTAGATAAAAGGGATAATTTTAAAAAGGAGTTGCGCCAAATACTTTTAGAATGCAATGCCAGGCTTGGTCGAGACAAACTATTAATTAATGGCCAACCTCATGAAGCCACAGTGGCTAATTGGCTAAAGAATTATTATGTTGAAGTCGGCATGGGAAAAGTTGATTCGGTGAAATTAAGCGAGCATTTGGGGAATAATAAAAATATCAGGCTATTATCATCAGAGGAGCAAATAGTTTTAAAAAATTTATTGAAGTTTTTTGAGAATCTGAAAGTTTTATCCACGGAATTTCCACTATTTGAAGAAAGATTTGTCGCTGTTTTGCCTGACGGAGAAATAAATATAATTTCTGGCGGAAAGGCAGAGAAAATTCCTCCGCAAACTCTAAAAATTCATAAGGAGGTTGAGAGTTTAGTTAATCGGACGACGGAAAGAAAGTTGGCATCGTTGGTAAAGAGCGAGACGGAGAATGGTTTGGCCGAACTAAAACAGCTAGCCGCTAAATATTCCCCCGGCTCTTTAGAGCGCAAAGCGATTGAAGAGGAAATTAAAAAAATGAATCGTGAATAATGAATACTGAATTATGGAAGATGATAATAAAGAGAATAAAATTAGATCCTTTACTGATTTAAATGCATGGAAAGAAGGGCATAAATTAGTTTTAACAATTTATGAAATAACTAAGAATTTTCCAAAAGAAGAATTATTTGGCCTTACCAACCAAATGAGAAGAGCGGTGGTATCAATAACCTCTAATATTGCAGAAGGGTTTAGCCGGCAGTCGTATAAAGAAAAAGCACAATTTTATTCAACTTCTCAGGGATCAGTAACCGAAATTCAAAATCAGCTATTAATAGCTCGTGATGTAAAATATATAGATTTTAGTAAATTTAAAGAAGTTGCCGACCAAACAGTAGTTGTCCATAAACTAATTAGCGGTTTAATAAAGAAATCAAAAAATATTCATAATTCATAATTCATTATTCATGGTTCAAAACATTCTGATTTCCGGCTCTTTAGTCTATGACCGCATCATGGATTTTCCGGGGAAATTTTCCGACCATATTCTGCCAGAGAAAATCCATATATTGAATGTCGCTTTTCCGATTGAAAAAATGGAAGAAAATTTCGGCGGCACGGCCGGCAATATCGCTTATAATCTTTCGCTACTTGGCGAGTCGCCATATATCCTAACCTGCGTGGGCAAGGATTTTAGCGCCTATGAAAAATGGCTTTTAAAGAATAAAATAAAAATTTCGGAGATTAAAAAATTGAAAAATAAATATACGGCCGGAGCTTATATAATGACCGATAAAGCGGATAATCAGATTACCGGTTTTAATGGAGCGGCTATGAATATTCCGCGCGGAAAAGTAAAAAGCGGAATTTTAAAAAATTCAATTGCTATTGTTTCGCCGGGCAACATTCAAGATATGGCCGACTACCCTAATCTTTATAAGCAGAAAAAAGTAAGATATATTTTTGATCCGGGCCAGGCCATACCGGGCTTAAATAAGAAAGCGTTAATTAGCGGGTTAAGCGGCGCGGAAATTTTAATCGGCAATGATTATGAAATTGAGATGATAAAAAAGAAAATCGGCTGGCCGGAAAAAAAGTTAATTACTAAAATAAAAATATTAATAATTACAAAAGGAGAAAAAGGCTCGGTTATTTATGCTCAAGGCAAAAAAATTATAATTAAAGCCTGCCGGCCGAGAAAGGTTATTGATCCAACCGGAGCCGGCGACGCTTATCGGGCCGGAGTTATAAAAGGATTATTATTAAATTGGGATTTTAAAAAAATTGGACAGTTTGCCAGCGCAGTCGCTTCCTTCGCGGTGGAAAAATATGGAGCGCAGAAACACAGGTTTAATATGAGGGAGGTGGAGAGAAGAATAAAAGTATAGTTTCCACAAATCAACAAATCCGCTACAAATTTATAAATAATTATGGATAAGGTTCTTTATAAAGAATTAAGTTATAAAATTGTAAGAATATTATTTGATGTTTATAATGATTTAGGATATGGTTATCAAGAAAAATATTATGAAAAAGCTTAGGTAAATATTTTACAGCCAATAAAATAAAATTTAAAAGACAAGTCCCATATAAAATAGCTGTAAAAGGAGAAGTAATAGGAAGGTATTATCTCGACTTCTTAATAGAAGATAAAATTATTATTGAAATTAAGAAAGGAAATTATTTTTCCAGAAAAAACATAGAATAAGTTAAGGCATATTTAAAAATTACGAAGATGAATTTAGCTATTCTGACTAACTTCACGCCCAGGGGAGTAAAATTTTTTAGAGTATTAAGACCACAAGTTTAGGGAATTATTATTTGTGTATTTGTAATAAAATTTGTAAATTTGTGGGGGATAAAATAAATTTAAAACTGAAAATTAGAAATTGAAAATTATTATGAATTATAGTATTAAAAATTTAAAGTTAAGCCCTAAAGGCAAAAAACGAATTGAATGGGCCGAGAAAGATATGCCGGTTTTAGGGTTAATTAAAAAAAGATTTATTAAAGAAAAACCGTTTAAGGGAATAAAAATTTCAGCTTGTTTGCATGTTACCGCCGAAACCGCGAATTTAATGCGAGCCTTGAAGGCCGGCGGCGCGCAAATTTTATTATGCGCTTCCAATCCCTTGTCTACCCAGGACGATGTGGCCGCTTCTTTGGTAAAAGATTATCAGATTCCAGTTTTTGCGATCCACGGAGAAGATAAAAAAACCTATTATTCGCATCTGCGGGCCGCTTTAAAATACAAGCCAAAAATAACTATGGACGATGGAGCTGATTTAGTTTCGCTTCTGCATGCGGAGTTTAAAAAGCAAGCGCCAGAAATTTTAGGAAGCATGGAAGAAACTACAACCGGCGTAATCCGGCTAAAGGCCTTAGAAAAACAAGGAAAGCTTCAGATGCCGATAATCGCGGTTAATAACGCTAAGACAAAATATCTTTTTGACAACCGCTACGGAACCGGCCAATCAACGGTTGACGGCATAATCCGGGCGACCGATATTTTGTTAGCCGGAAAAAGTATAGTTATTGCCGGTTATGGCTGGTGCGGAAAAGGCTTTGCGGCGCGGGCGCGGGGAATGGGCGCGAAAGTTATTATTACTGAAGTTAATAAAATTAAGGCGCTGGAAGCGGCGATGGACGGATTCCAAGTTATGCCGATGCGCGGAGCGGCTAAAATAGGCGACCTTTTCTGCTCTTTAACGGGAGACATAAATGTAATTAGGGAGGAGCATTTTAAGCTTATGAAAGACGGAGCGATGGTTGCCAACAGCGGCCATTTTGATGTTGAAATAAATATTAAAGACTTAAGAAGAATGGCGGTGAAGATTAATAAAAATATTAGAGATAATGTTGATGAGTATATTATAAGAATAACCTCCCAGTCGCCTTCATCAAGGCGGCAAGCAGTTTTTATCCCCCCGGCAAGGGGGGCGAAGGGGGTTAAAAGCATTTATTTATTAGGCGAAGGGCGGTTGATAAATCTGGCGGCGGCCGAAGGCCATCCGGCTTCAGTAATGGATATGAGCTTTGCGACGCAGGCGCTCGCGAGCGAATATGTTATTAAAAACTATAAGAAATTAGGAAAAAAAGTCTATAATGTGCCGAAAAAAATTGAAGAGTGGATAGCGGATTTGAAATTAAAATCAATGGGAATAACGATAGACAGATTAACGAAAGAACAAGAAAAATATTTAAGCTCATGGGAAATAGGGACATAAATGGCCCCCAAATTAACAAATCAGCCACAAATATACAAATAATAATTAAAATTTACAGAAGTATTTGTAAATTTATAATAATATTTGTAGATTTGCGGGAGATAGAATCAATTATAAATTTATAAATTTTATGAAAAATATTCGTTTAATAACTTCCGAATCCGTAACCGAGGGCCATCCTGACAAAATTTGCGATCAGATTTCAGACGGGATTTACGATGCTATGCTCAAAGAAGATCCGGAAGCAAGATCGGCGGTTGAGGTTTTTTGCACAACCGGCCTGGTTGTCGTCGGCGGAGAAGTAACTACTAAGACTTATGTTAATATTGATAAGATAGTAAGAAGCGTTTTGCGTGAAATCGGCTACGATAGGCAGGAATACGGTTTTTGTTCTGACGATGTCGGCATTTTAGTGGCAATTCATGAGCAAAGCCCTGATATTTCCCAGGGCGTCAGCGAGGGCAAAGGAGAATTTAAGGAGCAGGGAGCGGGAGACCAAGGGCTGATGATCGGCTATGCGACCGATGAAACTCCGGAATTGATGCCGCTGCCGATTATGCTCGCCCATAAGCTCGTTAAGAAGCTAGCCGAAGTTAGAAAAAATAAAAAACTTCCTTATTTAAGGCCGGACGGAAAAAGCCAGGTAACGATAGAATATCATGGCGACAAGGCGGCGCGGGCCGAAACAGTTGTTGTTGCCGCCCATCATAGCGCTGACGTAAAGATAGAAAAATTGCGGGCTGAAATAAAAAAATTCGTGATTGAGCCGATATTAGGAAAATTAATTGATAAAAAAACTAAAATTTTTATTAATGCAACCGGAAAATTTATTTTAGGCGGCCCGCCGGCCGATACTGGTCTAACGGGCAGAAAAATAATAGTTGATACTTACGGCGGAGCTGTTCCTCATGGAGGCGGCTGTTTTTCCGGGAAAGACCTTTCCAAGGTGGATCGAAGCGGCGCTTATATGGCAAGATACGCCGCAAAAAACGTAGTAGCGGCCGGTCTGGCCAAAAAATGCCTCCTTCAAGTTGCTTACGCAATCGGCGTAGCCGAACCAGTCGGATTATATATTGAAACTTATGGCACGAATAAAATTCCGGAAGATAAAATCCTAGCTCTTGTAAAAAAGAATTTTAATTTTAAGCCAAAAGAAATTATCAAACAGCTTGATTTAAGGCGGCCGATTTACAAAAAAACAGCCGCCTACGGTCATTTCGGCAGAACTGGCGAGGATTTTACCTGGGAAAAAACGGACAAAGCAAAAATATTAAAGGCGGCGCTTAAATAAAAATAAGAGGGACAATTTGTTCTGACAGCCAGCTTGTTTGCAAATTGAAGGCTGATTTGGCAGAAGTTGAAATTTACGGTAAAATTTATATAGTTTTAAGTTAAATATTAAGTTAAAAATACAGTAGGATTGTTTTGGGTTTTATTTATTTTGATTTATGTTTGAATATTTGCAAAAATTTAATGTTCTGCCAAAGGCAATAAAAGCCAAAGTCGGATCGCCGGCTATCGTTGCCTTAATTGGCGAACTTGAAAAAAAATATAATATAAATCTGGCCGCGCTGATTATGAAAATAGCCGTTAAAGAAGTTTTATTTAAAGATTTAGCCGGTTATTTAATAAAAGAATTTAATTTAGCCGAAAAGACGGCCGAAGAGCTGGCCGGAGAAATAAAAGAAAAGATCTTAAAAGAAATTTTAACTTATTTGGAAGAAAATCCGATTAGGCAGTTGAATGATATAATAACCGAAAAAACGGTCTTAGTTCAAAAAAACACAGGAACGGAAAAAGAAAAAATAGTCATATCGGATCAGGCAGAGGGCGCAGGTAAAACTGAATTTAACCGTCCTTGGCTCGCCCAGGGAGGGAGCGCCAGAAATTCTAATTTCTTCTTTTCGCCTGAAGATGAAGAGGAAATTAAAGAGCTGATTAAAAAAACCGGTATCTCAAAAGAGCAAGGATCTGTTGCCGGCCGGGCCGAGGAAGAATTAAATAAAATAATAAACAAGGCGCAGATTAATTTCGGAAGCCAGATATTAGCCGAAAGATTTAAAAATATAATTAGAACTTATTTAAGCGGCGTCAGGGATAAAGTTGAAATTAGAGAAGCTTTAATAAAGCCCTTTGATTTGGGCGGCCTTGGCTTTGATAATGATTCTACTGAAAATGTTTTGAATATAGCGCAGGAATACTATAAAACAGACAAGGAAGAAACAGGCCCTTTTCCAAAGAAATTTATTGTTTCAGAAGATAAAATAACTCCTCCTTCTGTCCGGCCGCAAGATGAAAAAAATAAAACCGCCGGCCTAAAAAATATTGGCGCCCGCGATCTTGATTATGATTTTTCTAATTTGGCAGATAAGAAAAAAAGGGCAAAAGAAATTTTAACTAAGCTTGACACGAGCCATGAATTGCCGGCAAAAAAAGAAAATATTCAGCTGGCGGCCAAGAATGAAATAAAAAAAACAGAAACAGAAACAGAAACAGAAAAAGAAGAGAATCAGAAATTAGAGCCGGCTAAAATTATTTTTCGCCCGCCGCCGTCGGCCCAGGGGAAGATAAGGGTGGAGGATGTTAAATTTATGCCAAAAACAATAGGGCCGATTGATGAGTTAAAATTTTTAGATCTGACTAATTTCCGTCGCTTAGGCCAAACTCCCCTGCTTATGGCAAAAAAAATAAAAGAAAAAATAAAATTATTAGAAGAAGACAACTATGCCAGCAAGGTAGAAGGCATAAGAGCTTGGCGCTTGAGTCCGGTTAATCGTCTTTATCTGAATATGGGCGAAAAGAGCATTAGCCAGAATAAGCCAATTAATGTTATAATTGAAGAAAGAAAAAATTCCGGAGAATTATTTTTGAGCCAAGAAGAATTTGAGGCAATAATGGATTTAAATAAAAGCCTGCGCTTTTAAAACAGTATGCAGCAATTTACCATCCCCCAATTTATTGACGTGGAAGACAAAGTTATCGGGCCGCTGACGACGCGGCAGTTTTTAATCTTATTAGTCGGAGCCATAATTATTGCTATCAGCTATAAGATATTCGATTTTGCGCTGTTCGTTACTGTGGGGGTTTTTATTTTTGCCGTTTTCGGGACAGTTGCCTTTATTAAAATCAACGGCCGCCCGTTTCATTTTTTTATCTTAAATATTATTCAGACTTTTAAAAGGCCAATGCTTAGAGTTTGGAATTATAAAATAGAAAACAAGGCCCCTGTGAAGGAAGAAGCCCTGCCCGTCTTTAATTCCCCCGAGGCGTCGGTTAAGCATTTTACCGCTTCCAGATTGGCTGAACTTTCTTTAGTTGTTGATACGGGCGGAAATTATAAAGGGGAAAATAATAAAGAAATAAAAATAGAGTCAATATAATTTTTAATCCGGGCGCTTCAGGCGCCCCAGCGAGCGCAAAAAGTTTATTCTTTAATTATGCCGAAAAATAAATTAGCCAGAAATAAAATATCAGTTTCCACCCAGCAGTATTTAGATATTGCCGAGATAAAAGAAAATACAGTAATAATGCGCGATGGAACTTTAAGGGCGGTGCTTCTGGTTGCCAGTATAAATTTCTCTTTAAAGAGCGAAGAGGAGCAGAATGCGATTATTTCCGCTTATGTCAGCTTTCTTAATAATATTGATTTCCCTTTGCAAATAGTAATCCAATCAAGAGAGCTGAATATAGACAATTATATAGAAAATTTAAAGCAGAAAGAAAAAGAGCAGACTAACGAGCTCTTAAAAATGCAGACAGCGGAATATATCCAATATATCAACGAAATTATTTCCATAAGCAGAATTATGAATAAGCGCTTTTACGTGGTTGTGCCCTATGATCCTCTTTCCGACAAGCACAGGAATTTTTTCTCATCTTTTTTAGATGTCCTTAAGCCAGCTACTCTTATTAAAATGAAGGACGATATTTTTCGCCGCCGCCGCGCTTTTCTTACTGCCCGGGTGGACAGAGTATTTTCCGGCCTTGCCTCTGTCGGCTTAAGCGCCGCTGAATTAGACACCCAGAGCTTGATTGAGCTTTATTATAATACTTACAATCCGACTACTTCGGAAAATCAAAAATTAACAGATATTAATCAGTTGAGGGTGGAATAAATAAAAAATAAATAAAAATTATAATGTTTACTCTCCAAAAAATACAAAAAGAGGAAAATAGAAAATTAAAAGCGTCCGTTGCTCCGCCGACTGAAGATATTTCTCTGGCGCGCGAAGTGATTGAAGAGGAAACAGCATTCAGAAAAGGAGTTTTATCAATTAAAGATTTAATTGCTCCGGCAAGCTTTCAGGTTACTCCGGATTTTATTAAATTGGGCGATCAGTATGCGCGGACGATTTTTGTCATTAATTATCCGCGTTATATTAATGTTGGCTGGTTTTCGCCGATAATAAATTTAAATACTTCTTTTGATGTCGCCATGTTTTTTTATCCGGTTGACAGCGCCGTTGTTTTAAAGCAGTTAAGGAACAAGGTTGGCAATTTGGAGGCGCAGATTATTTCTGACGCCGAAAAAGGAGCCGCCCGCGATCCTTTGCGGGAAACGGCCTTGCGCGATATTGAGGCCCTGCGCGACTCTCTGACCCAGGGAGTTGAAAAATTTTTCCAATTCGCCCTGTATATAACGATCTACGCCCAAAAATTAGAAGAACTAAACAAGCTTTCCGATGAAATTGAAAATATGTTCGGCTCCCGCCTTGTTTATTCTAAAAAAGTTTTTTATCAGGCCGAGCAGGGTTTTAATTCAACCCTGCCTCTTGCCAATGATGAGCTTTATATAGCTTTTAATATGAATTCTTCGCCGATCGCCTCGTCTTTTCCTTTTATGTCTTCGGAGCTGACAAGCGATAACGGCGTTCTTTACGGAATCAACAGGCATAATAACAGTCTGATTTTATTTGATCGTTTCAGTTTGCAAAATGCCAATACGGTAGTGTTTGCGACCTCCGGCGCCGGCAAAAGCTATGCTATAAAGCTTGAAGTTCTACGCAGTCTTATGCTTGGGACAGATGTTATTATTATTGATCCCGAATATGAATATAAGCATCTGTCTGATGCAGTCGGCGGAACTTATATTAACATTTCCTTGTCTTCGGAAAATAAAGTCAACCCCTTTGATTTGCCGCGCGCTATCGCCGGCGATGCCAAGTCGGAAGATATTATAAGAAGCGCGGTAATTACCCTTAAAGGCCTTTTAAGATTAATGCTTGGAAATTTAAGCCATGAAGAAGATTCGATTTTAGACAGGGCTTTATTGGAAACTTACGCTAAAAAAGATATTACTGCCGATACCGACCTTTCGGCTATTACTAAGGAAGCTATGCCTATAATGCAGGATTTAGACGATATTTTAGAAGGAATGGACGGCGGAGCTGACTTGGCCTTGCGCTTAAAAAAATATACGCAAGGAACATTCGCCGGGCTTTTTAATAATCCAACTAATGTTATTACCGACAGCCAGCTAGTCTCCTTTTCCGTACGCGACTTGGAAGACGAATTAAGGCCTTTGGCTATTTATAATATTGTAAATTATATTTGGAACATAGTCAGGAGCGAAACGAAAAAAAGGGTATTAGTAATTGACGAGGGCTGGTGGCTTATGCAGCACGAAGACAGCGCCAAATTTATTTATGCTTTAGTTAAGCGCTGCCGCAAGTATTATCTGGGAGTGACGACCATATCGCAGGATGTTAATGATTTTTTAAATTCTCCTTACGGGCAGGCCATTGTGACCAATTCTTCCATTCAGATTCTTTTAAAGCAGTCATCGGCGGCCATTGACGCCGTGCAGAAAACATTTTTGCTCACCGAGGGAGAAAAGTATCTTCTCCTAGAATGCGGTGTCGGCGAGGGCATATTTTTTGCCGGCAATAAGCATGCCGCCATAAAAATCGTAGCTTCCTATGCCGAGGACCAGCTTATTACCTCCGATCCAAGACAGCTTTTAGAGATTGAGGAAGCTAAAAAAGAATTTGCCGCCCAGATGGAAGCGGATGATATGGATATTGAAGGAGGGAGAGAATAATTTTAAAACGAAAAAATAATATGAATAGAAAATATATTGGAATTTTTATAGTAGTTTTAAGCTTAATCCTGCTGGGCTTTATTATTTATTTTATTTTTATCTATAATTTCTCGCCAGCCTCAGCTCCGGAAGAGGAGGCTAAGCCGGCCGCAGAAGCCAAGAAAGAATTTAATAAAATAACGCCAGAGCCCCAGGCAATCCAGCCGAAAATTTATCAGGATAAGCAAATAAAAAGAACTGTCAGCGAAGCGGATTTAAGACAGATAGCAGCTTCTTTCGCAGAAAGGTTCGGCTCCTACTCTAATCAATCTGATTTTAGTAATATAGAAGATTTAAAGCTTTTTATGAGCCGCCGGATGAAGAATTGGGCAGATGGATATATTAGCGATTTAAAGTCAAAAAGAGGAGAGTCAGCGATTTATTACGGTATCACAACTAAGGCCGTAAGCGCGGAAATTAAAAACTATGATCAAAATTCAGCTCAAGCCCAGATACTTGTAAAAACGCAAAGGCGGGAAGCTGTCGGCACGACCAATAACGCCTCTAATAAGTATGAAGATATTAAAATTTCGCTTATTAAGGAGAATGGCGCCTGGAAAATTGATGAAGCAAGATGGGAAAAGTAAAAAACCGGAATCCGAAGCAAGTGAGAGAAAAAATATTAATAATAATTAATAATATTAATAATAAAAAAGGAATTTTTTATAAAATATGATTAAAGCTATAAAAATTTTCAGCATTATTTTTTTTGTAGTTTTTTTGCTTTTTCCGGCCGCTGCGGCTAGAGCTCAAATAGCAATCGAATTAGCCGACGTTAAAATTGCGGTCAGCGCGGAAGGCGGAAACGGCTTGTTTAATTTTACTCTTGAGCACGCTTATCACTATCCCAGCTTCAGCTATGCCGTAGAAACGGAGAACAGCCTTGGCGAAGCCAGCGAAACTATTTTTTATCCAGAGGGGCCTTATTATTTTTTAACTTATGAAATTCCGGCCGGCTGGGAGCTTGTGAGCCATTATTGCGAAGCGAATGATCCTAATAGCCAATTTATCTATGATACCTTGGGAATAAAATTATTTATTGAAAATTTTAGCGATATAACCTGCTTTTTTAATTATAAAAAAATAGAACCAAAAAAGAATCCGGTAATTATCGTGCCGGGGATAATGGGAAGCTATTTAAATAAAAATGAGCCCGGACAGCCGGAAGTATGGATGAATTTAGAAAAAATGGCCTTGCCCGGAGATGATTCGTATTTATATGATTTGGCCATGAATTCGGCTGGCTGGCCGGACGGCAATTTATTGCCGACAGATATTATTAGAAATGTATTAAATAGAAATATATTTCAGGGACTAATTAGCGAGCTGATTGATAACGGCTATGAAGAAAATAAAGATTTATTCGTTTTTCCATACGATTGGCGCTATTTTATAGAATGGTCGGCTGGCGAGGGCGATCCGTTTCCGCTGGTAAAATCGCTGAAAGAAAAAGTAGATGAAATAAAAGCGCAGTCCGGCGCGGAAAAAGTTGATATAATCGCCCATAGCATGGGCGGCTTAGTGGCAAAATATTATCTGCGCCAATATGGAGAGTCATCTGTTGATAAATTTATAGATATTGCCACCCCGCATTTTGGCGCTCCAGAAGCTTTTAAAATTTTAATGTATGGAGATAATATGGGAATAGAAAAATTAGGATTATCTATTTTAAACCCAAATACTATAAAAAATATTTCTCAAAACATACCGTCAGTTTATGAACTTCTGCCAAGTATAAATTATTTTAATAATAGCACGCAGGATTATATTTATTATATTTATGATATGCACGATCTGGATGAAAATGCGGTTAAGGGCAGATTAAATTATAGCCAGTCGTTAGAATTTATGAAAAATACAGGCAGAAACAGCTGGCTTTTAGATAAAAGCGCTGATTTGCATAATTATCTTGATAATTATTCTCCGGCTGGAAAGGGCGTAAAAACTTATAATATCGTCGGCTGCGGCGAACCGACCTTGGGGCAGGTATTTGTTTTAAATAAGGAAAAGTCAGGTGGCAATGAATATGGATTAAAATATATAAGCGGAGACGGAACAGTTCCTTTAAGAAGCGCCGAAGGCATGATTTCTGATAAAATATTATACGCGAGCGGCGCTTCGCATCCCTACCTTCCTGGCGCAGACGGAGTAAAGCAGTTAGTAGGCGCCATGCTTAAGGGTGAAGAAAGTAATTTTAATTTTTCTGAATTTCCAGAAGCAAGGGAAGATAAATTAAATTGCGCTCTTAGAGGAACCCAGATAAGTTTTCATAGTCCGATTAGTCTGCATGTTTATGACGAGAATAATAATCATCTCGGGCCTAATGAAAACGGAGATATTGAAATGGGGATTAACGGCGCCAAATATGATGATTTAGAAGGAAATAAGTTTGCTTTTCTGCCTAAAGGGCATAATTATAGAATTGCAGGCGAAGCCGCGGAGACCGGAGAGTTTAACGCGAGAATCCAGGATATTAATAACAATGAATACGGCCGGCTTATTTATTTTAATGAAATTCCTCTTGTCGCGGCTGGCGCTAAAATTGAATTTCAAATTCAAGATAGCCAAAATAACTATAATATTAGCATAGACCAAGACGGGGATGGAAATTTTGAAAAAGTAATCAATCCAAGCTCTGTTTTAAATAAGGAAGAGGCCGAAGATTTAGAAAAGCCGGCAACGGAAATTATTGTTAGCGGCGAGGAAAAAAGCGATAATATTTTTATTTCCCCGGTTTCCATTATTTTGACGGCCGCTGATAATAGCGGCGGTTCGGGCCTATTAAAAATAGAATATTCCCTAGATAACGGCTTGAGCTGGAATATTTATAGCGCGCCGATAATTATGAGCGAGAAAAAAAGCCATGTGGTTTTATATAAAGCAACCGATCGGGCCGGAAATATTGAAGAAATAAGAAAATATGAATTTAAAATAATCGCGACTCCGGATTCTGCCATTAATGATATTAAAGCGGCTTACGAAAACGGAAATATTAAAAAATTAATCATTAAGAACTGGCTTGTCTGCCAGCTGGAATTAATAAAGCGGCTTGATGATAGGCTTAAAAAAATTGAAATAAGCGAAAAAATAATTAAAAAACAATATGAGCTTATTTTAAAACAGCTGGATTTATATTATCGGGTGAAATGGATAAATAATAATGGCTATGATGTTATTAAAGAAGATATTTATATTTAATTAATAATTTATAAAAAATATGAACATTAAATTTAAAAATACTATTAATAAAAAAATTTATAATATTTTTCTTTTAATATTAACATGGGTAATTTTTATATTATTAAATTATTTTAATTGGTATAAAATAATAGATTTAACAAGAGGTAATAATTTATTATTGTTAATTTATTTGTTTTTATCTCCTATAATTCTAGGCATTTTTATTTTAAAATTAGCTCGATTGAATAATAAAAAAGAAAAAAGAAATTTTTTAATAGGAATTATTTTGTCCATTGTAATATATTATATTATTATTTTATTATTAATTTATTTTATTATAAGTGCAGTTAAAAATTTTTTTCCATTTTAGATATAAATTTTTGATTAGTTATGAAAATAAATTTTAAAGCTTTTCTTAATCGCGCTTGTTATTGGCGTGATTTTATTTTAGATTTAATTTTTCCGATTCAATGTCTGGGTTGCGGCAAGGAAGGAGAGTGGCTTTGCACTCCCTGCTTTCAAAAATTGGAATTTAAAAAAAGCCAGTATTGTTTAGGATGCAAAAAGAAGAATAATTTAGGAGAGTTCTGCCTTAATTGCCGAAAAAATTATTTTTTGGACGGAATATTGATTGCTGGAAGCTATGATAATAGCGAGCTTTTATCAAAATTAATAAAAAGTTTTAAATATAAATTCGTAAAAGATATCGGAGTTGATTTAGGCAAGTTTTTGGCGATGTTTTTAAAAAACCTTCATAATAAGGCAAGCGCTTTCGGCTGGAACGAAAATAGGTTTATGAATTTAGAGAATTTAGAAGAAAATATTATTATTCCCGTACCCTTGCATAAGCGCCGTCAAAGATGGCGCGGATTTAATCAGGCGGAAGTTTTAGCCGAAAGACTGCTGGGCAAGAAATTAGAAAAACAACCCGGGCAATTAATAAGAATTAAGCACGGAATAGCGCAGGCAAAGCTGAATGAAGGAGCAAGAATGAAAAATGTGAAAAATTGTTTTGGATGGCGAGGCGGCGATTTGGCCGGCCGCAGAGTAATTTTAATTGACGATATAGTGACAACCGGCGCGACTCTAAACGAGTGCGCCCGCATCTTAAAAGACGCGGGCGCGGAGAAGGTTTGGGCGCTGGTTGCGGCTAAGGGGTAAAAGAAAAGCTGGCTGTTCAAAATGAGCTTTACTGCTGACATTTTTAATACCTGCTATAAATATACCATCAAAAAGCAAAAGCTCATTCTCGCCAAAAAAAATTTGGAAGAAAAAATATCCGCTTTTGGCCGAAAGAGAAATAATCGGTTCGAACTTGCCATAAACTTCATAAAAGACGCCAACCAAACCGAAATTATCGCTTTGCAAGAAAATCCCGAACAGGGTCGGGATTTTCTAAAAAAGATTGGTTCGAACTTCCGCATTGCCGACCGTACTTTATTTTTGGATTTCATTTCGGCCTTTAAAATTGCGGAAAAAACCATGCCGAGGCGCTTTGCACCGAGGCAATATCCTTCAATTTCGCTGAATGTAAAACTTGGCGGAGAGGCAGGGATTCGAACCCTGGAACCGATTGCTCAGTTAACACATTAGCAGTGTGCTCCTTTCGGCCTCTCAGGCACCTCTCCTTTTCGCGCCAAAAATGCTTTAATTGTTTTTTGTTTAAATTTTTGCTATAATAAATATATATAATATTACTAATACTGTCAATTAAAATAATATGGAAAAACAATCAGCTAAAATAGATTACGGCTTAAAAATAATGGATTGGGAAGTGCCAGAATATGATAGCCATCAAAAATCCCAGGGCTGGTATATTTTGGCAATCAGCATCGGCCTCGTTCTTATATTTTATTGTTTTTATTCCCATAATTTTTTATTCGCTCTTATAATTATTCTAACTTCCTGGGTGATTGTTCTGCGTGAAGGCGTTAAGCCGGAAAAGGTAAAAATAATTTTAACCGGCGAAGGCGTAATAGTAGGCCGGAAATTTTATGATTATGATGAAATAAAAAATTTTTCTATAGTTTATAAGCCGCGCCTTGAAGTTAAAAAATTATATTTTGAATTTAAGTCTTCCCTGCGCCATCGGCTGTCTATTTCCTTAGATAATGAGAATCCTTTGAAAATCCGGGAAATTCTGCTAAGATACTTAACGGAAGATTTAGAAAGGACAGATCAGCCGTTGTCGGAATTTTTAGCAAAATTATTTAAATTGTAAAATTATAAAAATGAAAAATAAAACAATTTTTTTCATTTTTTATCTTAACGCCTTCGTCGTTTCTGCCGGAGGCGAATTTGCTTTCGGCGGCACATTTTTTAATTTAATAAGCGCCTAAGAGCCATAATTCAGGCCTTCGTCGTTCAATGGATAGGACGCGAGATTGCGGATCTCGAAATTTAGGTTCGATTCCTAACGAGGGCACTATGCTTTTTTATATAATTTTTTTTATTATTTTTTTAGTCCTCTTCACTTTCGCTTATGCCGCCTTAAGTGCGGCGCCTTTTGTGCCGACTTGGGGCTCTGATGTAAAAAGAATAATCAAGGCGGCCGCTATTAAGCCGGGTCAGAAATTTTATGATCTTGGCTCTGGCGACGGGCGACTTCTTTTCGCCGCCTATAAGGCCGGCGCGCTCTCTACGGGCTTTGAAATTTCATTGTTGCCTTATTTTTTATCTTCGTTTCGCCGCTTATTTGTAGAAAATAAAAAAAATTATGAAATAAAATATAAAAGTTTTTGGCAGAGCGATTTAAGCGGGGCTGATATTGTTTATATTTTTCTTTTTCCCGAAGCTAACTCTAAATTAAGACCGAAATTTGAACAAGAGCTTAAAAAGGGAGCTAAGGTAATCGCTTATACTTGGCCGATTATCGGCTGGATACCGATAGAAATTAATAAGCAGGAGCGCCAGCCGACTATTTATATTTATGAGCGCTAATTTTAGAATTGACTGATTTTTGGTATTATCTTATTATTAAATTAAAATATAACTCAAAATAACTCAAAAGAATTTATAGATTTTTTTAAAATAAATAAAATCGTTCAAGGAATAAATGAAAAGGGGGGGGATGAAAATGACGCCAAAAAAACAGCCAAAAAAAAGGGGAAATGCAAGGAGGCCATGCCGAGAAAGCCTCCTGCGGAAAATTATTAACAACATGTCTCCGGAGGACAAACATCCTTTTGATGTAATAAAGGAAAATTACGAAGGAGACGAGTCCCGCTACCTGCGAGACATGCGCCGATATTTAAAATGATGCAATACGGAGAAAAATAACGCAATAAAAAATTGCGTTTATTTTTTAGGTTGAATTTTATGTTAAAATGTATTTATGCTCACCTTGGATACTAAAATTACTGATTTAAGCCGGGTCGGAAAAACAACCGCCCGACGGCTGGAAAAAATCGGCTTAAAAACAACAGGCGATCTGCTTTTTTATTTTCCTTTCCGCTGGGAAGATTTTAGCAAGCTGACGCCTATCGCGGAATTAAAGCCCGGCTTGAGCGCGAATATTGTCGGCCGCATCGAGCTTATTCAAAATAAGCGGAGCCCGAGAAAAAAAATGTATATTACCGAGGCCCTAATAAGAGATGAAACCGAAAGCGTAAGGGCGGTTTGGTTCAATCAGCCGTTTATTGCTAAAAATTTGCGAGCCGGAGATTTAGTTTCTTTGGCCGGCAAGGCAGAAAAAAATTTATTAGGCGCGGTTTTAATTTCCCCAAATTATGAAAAAATACAATCCTCCCCTGGCCCCGTTTATCAAGAGGGCGATATGGCTGCAATTCATACGCATGGATTAGTGCCTATTTATCATTTGACTAACAATATTACCCAGAAGCAATTAAGATTTTTAATCAAGCAAGTAATTCAACTGGCAAAATTAGCGCCTGATTGGCTGCCTTATAATATTAAAAAAAGGCAAGCATTAATCAGTTTAGCCGAAGCTTTGGAAAAAATTCATTTCCCAAAAAATATTAGCGATCTAAATCAAGCTAAGCGGCGGCTGGCCTTTGATGAAATTTTTATATTGCAGATCCAGTCGCAATTAATAAAAATGGATTTGCGGCGCAGCCAGGCCGCGTCGATTAAATTTAAAGAAAAGGAAACAAAAATTTTTGTCGGCAACCTACCTTTTAAATTAACCGCTGACCAGCGGCAAGCGGCTTGGGAAATATTAAAAGATATAGAAAATAACAGACCGATGGCGCGCCTTTTAGAAGGCGATGTAGGCAGCGGGAAAACCGTAGTGGCGCTGATCGCCATGCTAAATGCAGTTTTAAATAACAGGCAGGCCGCATTAATGGCGCCGACTGAAATTTTAGCCAGGCAACATTATAAAACGGCCTGTCGGTTTTTAGGCGGCTGGAATATTAAAATCGGATTAGCGACCAGAACAACAAAAAAAGCGAATTATGAAGTAAATAAAGAAAATAAAATTAAAAATCAGCTTTTTATTATTCATAATTCAGATATTATTATTGGTACGCACGCTTTACTGCGGGAAGATGCTTGTTTTAAAAATTTAGCGCTGGCGGTTATTGACGAACAGCATCGCTTCGGCGTTGAACAGAGGGCTAAACTCCTAGCGCAAGCTTATGCGGAATCGAGCTCAATTCAATCAGAATCGAATCAATCTAGCAATCAATTAAGCCCGCATTTACTATCAATGACCGCTACTCCGATTCCGCGCAGTCTAGCGCTGGCTTTATACGGGGACCTTGATTTGTCAATTATAAAGCAGATGCCTTTAGGCAGAAAAAAAATTATCACCAAAATAATAGCAGAAGAGAGCAGGGGAAAAGCTTATCAGTTTATCCGCGGGCAAATTAAAGAAGGAAGACAGGTTTTTGTAGTTTGCCCCCTGATAGACGCGTCGGATAAGCTGGGAGTAAAATCAGCAAAGGAAGAATTTAAAAAATTAGATAGAAATATTTTTCCTGATATTAATATGGGAATTTTGCACGGCCGGATGAAAGCGAAAGAAAAAGAAGAAACAATGCGTTCCTTTTTAGAAAATAAGATTAAAATTTTAGTTTCAACTTCCGTCGTTGAAGTCGGCATTGATATTCCGAATGCGACGATAATGATGGTTGAAGGGGCGGACCGCTTCGGCTTGGCGCAGCTGCACCAGTTTCGCGGCCGCGTAGGCAGAGGGGAGCAACAATCTTATTGTTTTTTATTTACGGAAAGCGACTCGCCGAATACTATAAAAAGAATGGAAGCAATGGTTAAATATAACGACGGCTTTATTTTAGCAAAAATGGATTTAAAATTTCGCGGGCCGGGCGAAGTTTACGGCTTAAGGCAGGCTGGATTTCCGGAATTAAAAATCGCTTCGCTTTTTGATTATGAATTAATGAAGCAGGTCAAAGAGGAGGCTGAAAAAATAATAAACGAAGACGCCAGTTTGAATAAATGGCCTTTGCTTAAAGAAAAAATAGAAGAAAAAAAGAGATTGGCGCATCTGGAATAAAATTTTCGGGTTTAAGCGTTAAAAATTTAAAAATAAGGCCTTTTCCAGGCTTAAATGTCGAAATAGTTGACATTTTTTTGTTTTTATGATATATTTTAATGTTATTTAAGAATGTTTGTTATTTATTTTATATTAGCTAAAATTATGCTAAAGATAAATTATATTTTTAATAAAAAGACCATTATTGCCGCTATAATAATAAAATTGGCTATTTCTCTTGTTATTTTGGCAATAATTTTTATTATTAATGGGCCAAAGGAGGTTGAAGCGGCTTATGGCCTTAATCCTAAAATAAAACAGGTAAAAGTTGCAGGCAGTCCGGCTGTTTATTATTTTGACCATAAGCGCGGCAAGAAAAAGGCCTACGCTAATATGGAAGGTTTTTTATCTTATGGCAATAAAATTAAAGACATTAAAATAATCAGCAAAAACGAACTGGATAAATGGCCGGATATTGATTTAATAAAATCAGCCAAGAGTTCGGCGGTCTATCGCCTGGAAGGCAATAAAAAAATCGCGATTAAAAGCGAACGGGAATTTTTAGATTTAGGATATAAATGGGCCGACGTAGCTACTGTCAGCGAAGCTGATTTAAGAAGCTATATTTCGACCGAGAACTCTTCTGAAAGTTCTTTGGCGGACGGAAAAATTTTTATAGAACTTGATTCTTCCAGCCCGAAGGATAAAATCGTTCCGTTTAATACCAGCGGCAACGTAATCGCCGTTTATAAAATAAAATCAACCGGCGGCGCTTTCGAGCTTAAAAGCATAAATATAACTCTAAGCGGAGTATTTAACAGAGATACTCTAAAAAATATTTATTTAACCGATGAAAGCGATATTGTTGTCGGCAAGCAAGCATGGCAAGATGGTAAAAGAGGAGGCTTTGATTTTTCCCAATCCCCTTTTTATTTAAGCGCGGACGCGGAGAGAAAAATAAAAGTGCTGGCTGATTTTAATTCCTGCTCTGAATGCGTTAACCATGCTATTATAACTTCCATAGAAAATTCTTCAGATATTAAAGCGGCGGCGCAAGTCAGCGGCTCCTATCCAATTAAATCAGCTCAAGTCAAATTAGTTAACGCCGATAAACTAATCGGCAAATTAAAGATGGAAAAAAATACTTTTGCCAATGCTAGCGCCGTTATCGGCAGCACTAATCAGCTGATCGGAAAATTTACAGCTTCTAATTTGTCAACCAGCGAGAATGTTGTTATAAAAAAAATAATTTTTAAAAATTACGGTTCGGCCAATCCGGGCGAAATTAAAAATTTTAAATTAAGAGACGGACATAATAAGATTATTGCCCAAACATCGGAAATGGGAAAAGATAAAATAATAATATTTTCTCTCGGCGATTACCCTCTTTCTAAAAAAGACGGCGAGATTTTTACCGTTTATTGCGATATTGCCGACGGCGACAATAAAACCGTTAATATTAAATTAGAAAATCTGGAAGCGATTGGAAAAGAATTTGGCTTTAAGCTAAATTTTGACCAAAGCGATAACGATGAATCGGTCGCGATCAAGCGGGAATATCTCGGCGTTGCAGCTAAGAGCTTAAAAGCGAATAATAAAGTTTTTTCCAGCCAATCAGGAGTAATAATGGGCGCTTTTCAATTAAGGAATAATAATAAAAATATAACTTTGGAAAGCATGGAAATAAGCTTAAATAAAAACGCTTCTGCTCCGGAATTAGACCAGACTATTTTTCTTGTAAATTATGATACTGGCGAGGTTTTCGGTTCGACCCAAGGAAGCGCCGCAAGCGCCGGCTCGATTATAGTCAGCATTCAGAATTTGAATTTGGCGGCGAAAAAAGATATCACTCTTACTTTAATAACCGATATTCCCAAGGCCGCCAAGAACGGGGATTATTATCAAATGAATTTAAAAAGCATAAGATATCGGGCGGAAAATGGACTTACTTATTCAGATCCGGTTGAAGCTCCCGGCGCCCGGCTTACGGTATCCAAATCAAATTTATATATTTATCCGAACAGCAAGAGAGGCGAAGTGAGCTATATTAAAGGGCAGAAAGGCGTTATTATTGGAAGCTTTATAATTGAAGCCGCTAGCGGCGACGATTCAACTATAAACAGCATTTCTTTTATAAAAGGAAGCGGAACCTCGGGCGAAATAAGCTATGCCAACGGCTTTTCCAATGTTGTTGCCTATATTAATGGCAGCAGAATCGGTGAAAATATAAATAAGCCGCTGGGCGGGTCATTATCCTTTGAAGGCTTTAATTACAGGCTAGGAAATAACGACCGGGCAGAAATAAAAGTCATTGCTGATACGGAAAGCGATTTGCGCGTCAGCGAAACCCAGCTTATGATAACCAATATCGTGGCGACCGGCTATAAATCCGGCATCCCGACTGTTGTTTCTAATATTAATGTTAACAGCCCGAAAACATACTTCGGTGAAATTAAAGCCGAATTAACAGCTTTGGGCGGCGGAGCCGCGGTTAAGGAAAAAAATAATAATTTAGTCGGCTCGTTTAAGGTAAAAAATACCGGCGCCGAAACAATTATTATAAGAAGCATAGTGCTTACAACCTCTAATGACGGCTTCAGCTACAGTCTTGGCTTTAGAAATCTGGCGGTAAAGGAGAGCGCGCGCAATATTAAGATCGGCGGCTTATCCAGTCCGGTTGCCGGAGCGAATAAGATTAATTTTTCTTATACAATTGAAGCGCAGAAAGAAGCTAATTTCGATATTTATGTTGATGCGGACGAAGATGTTCCGAGCGGCGATTTCGACCTTTATTTCGGGGAATTGGAAGCTGAAGGCAAGACGTCGCGCCTGCCGGTTAATATTGCCGGCGATCCGACCGGAGCCGTAAAAGTGACGATTGAGTAATTAAAATAAAAGCAAAAAGATCAATAAAATAAGGAGCTAGGCTTTTAAAAAATCTTAGCTCCGATTTAATAAAACGATCATTAAAAAATAAAAAAGAGGGATAAAAAAGGGAGGTGATATGGATCAAGAAGAAATCAAAATGGCGCTTCTTTTTATTCATTTTGAGATATTAAAGAATAAAATCAAGCCGCTTTTTGAGCTTTATCTGAATGGAAAAAAACTTCCTGTCGCAAGCGGGGAGTTTGAAGAGATGATAATGGAGCTTGAATTTTGCATAGCAGAGCTCCATTATTACGGCATTGAAAAATGCCGGGAAGCTTATTTAAAAACAACGGCCGCTGAAAGAATTGCGGCCAGAAATTAAGGAGGGAAAAGATAATAAGGAAATGGTGGTTCTGGACTCTGCTGTTCGGCTGCCTGATTTATATAAAAGAGCTTTTTTAAAGCTCTTTTTTTTGCCTATTTTTTGTCATCTCAATCATAGAATTGGGGACCATGGAATAATAAAATAAATATTAGTTGAAAATTTTAGCGCGATTTAATTTTTTATTTAATTATAAAATTTATGATTTTTTTGGCCTCCCGCTTCCGCGGGAATAAGATAAGATAAATTTATTAATAAATTTTCCGTCCTGTTTATTGCTTAAAAATCGCCAATAAGCTAATATAATAGTATGGAAAAATTATATTTATACAATACTTTAACGAGAAAAAAAGAAGAATTTAAGCCGATGAAGCATAATAAAGCCGGGATGTATGCTTGCGGGCCTACGGTTTATAATTACGCCCATATCGGCAATCTGCGGACTTATATTTTTGAGGATTTATTAAAGCGCGTTTTAAATTATAACGGCTATAAAGTAAGGCATGTAATGAATATTAC
>Ga0233425_10000894_pt1 | contig 71820 bp, 60 predicted proteins | sample Watercolumn_Towu_2_FD_181712 | JGI IMG/M metagenome (GOLD analysis project Ga0233425, IMG submission 181712) | Freshwater microbial communities from Lake Towuti, South Sulawesi, Indonesia - Watercolumn_Towuti2014_140_MG | ecosystem: Environmental > Aquatic > Freshwater > Lake | place... | reverse complement strand
CGGGCACACGCGCCGTAACCAGTTTCAAGAGGTCGTCGACGACATACCGGCTTTCGACGAGCTCGAGGCCGGCGGCGGGCAGGTGCTGCTCGGTGTGACGATCGAAGCTCGCCCCGTAGGCCCATCCGATCCACGGCTGCCAGACGTAGGAGAGGATCCGGCGCAGGGTCCCCTGTGGCCGGACGTACTCCAAGAGGCGGATGAGGCCGCCGGGCTTCACCACACGCCCGAGCTCGCGAAGGGCCGGCACCTGAAGCGCGTGAGGGAGAACGCAGAAGAGGAAGCTCGACACCGCTGCGTCGAAAGAGGCTGCCGGAAAGCTCAAGGCCGTCACGTCCATCTGGTGGAGCCGGCCGCCGGCCGCAAGCTCGGGACAGCGGGCTCGTGCTCTCGCCAGCATCGCGGGGCTGATGTCGAACCCTGTGACGATCGCTGCCGGCGGGTAGAACTCGCAATTGCGCCCGGTGCCGATGCCCGCATCCAGGAGCCGTCCGGTCATGCCGCGGAAGAGCAAGGGCCGGATTGCGCGGTACCGGCGCCGCTCGAACGGCAGATCGATGAGATCGTAAATGGGCGCGATGCGCTGGTATCTCTCGAGGTTCGTCGTCACGTTCCGGCCTCCCGGACTTCTTCGCGCCCCGAGATGCCCGAGATGCAAGTGAGGCGGATCGGGCGCTTGGCGCCGCGATCCGCCGCCATATGCCGGGGCGGGATGCATCGGATGTGCCCGCCTTCGCACGCCTCAGTTGCAATAATCCCAATAGCCGTGCGTGTGCGCGGGGCTGGTCCAGTACCAGCAGAGGTCGGGCGCGGGAGGCGGGGGTATGGTGTTGGCGAGCATCACGGCGAGGATCGTGCCGAGCGTCACACCGGCGACGATGCGGCCGTAATGCGGGCGGTGACGCCACGGCCGGAGAGCCAGATGGTGAAACTTGTGCTTGTGAATCACGATCTTGTTGCCGTGCCGCTTGATCACGACGCGCCGCGCCTCGTGAACGAGGCCGCCGGCCGCGAAGCTCTTCGAGACCGCGGTTCCCGTCGGCGTGAGGCTCGCGGCGGAGACGAGCCCCGAGCCTGAATAGAGCGCGGCCGGGACCGCGAGCGTGAGGGCGAGTAGGGTCTTACGCATGAGTTGACGTCCTCGTTGGGCGGGGCGCACTCCGCGTATCGGGGAAGGAGCCCGCGCCGTTTCATAGCGAATGCCGGGCGGCACCCGCGAACGAGGGCAGCCAAGCACGGAAGCGATGCCCGCCACATTGGTCCAAATCAAGGCCCGGACGCGGCCCCATGCGTGGCCCAATATGCAAATCGGAGGCAGGGGCATCGCATGTGGCGTGAGAAGCTTCCTGCCCATTTCATCAGCCAAGTGATGGGACCTATGAGAGGCCCTTCGCCCCCTCACCCGCACGCGGGAAGAGGAGGAAGCACGCCAGATGCGATAAGCCCTGCCCTGATCACGAGCCTGTTCCCGTCGCTCGTGAGAGAAGCGCAGCGGTTGCCCGAACTGCCGACTTCGCTTCCACATCCTCCGGCTCGCGGCGTACGGTGACGAGCTCGCGCAGCGCGCGCGCCTTGGCGGCCTTGCCGATGGGTGCCATGAGCTCTTTCTTGGCCTCGACGAGGATCACGCCGGCAATGCGCGTGGTGAGGCGCCTTCCTATGCGCTCCCACACTGTTGCGGATCGGACCAACACGCGCCGGTCGAACGGCGGAAAATAGAGTGCACCGTCCCAGCCGACCGGCCTGAACAGCGACTGGATGAGGAGATGCTCGAGCTGAGAGCGGCTGTACGGGCGCCCCTGCCCGAACGGTGTCGTATCGAGGCGGGCCCACACGCCGCGCCGGTTCGGCACGATGAGAAGAAGTCGGCCCTCGGGGGCGAGCACGCGCCAGATCTCTCTCAGCACCGCCTCGGGGCGCCCGGCGACCTCGAGGCCGTGCACGCAAATGAGCCGGTCGACGGAGTTGTCGGGCAGCGGGAGCCGGTCCTCCTCGACGAGCACGGTGAGCGCGGGCCCCGTGCGCGGCCACACGAGCGCGCCTTGTGTATCCGGCATCAGCGCGCCGAGACGCGTGACCTCGCTTCGAAACGGAGCGAGATATGGTGTGGAGAACCCGAGGCCCATCAAGGTGCCGCCGGTTAGCCCGCGCCAGCGGGCGCGAATTTGCTGGGACAGCAGACGGCGCGCGACATGGCCGAGCGGCGTTCTGTAGAATTCCATAAGATCGGCGACGTCGTGCTGCATGCGTCTCCGGCGAGGGCCTCCCGCTCGCAACACCGGCGAGCGAGCGTCATTTCGCCCTCTGCGAGTTGAAAAGGCAAGGTGTCACGGATAGCATCGCGTGCGCTTCTCCTCCACCCGCTGGTCCGATGCCCAGGCTCGACATTCACCAGTTTTCCTGCCTCAAGGACAACTACGGCGTCCTTGTTCATGATCGCGAGAGCGGCGAGACGGTGTCCATCGATGCACCCGAGGCCGGCGCGGTGGAGGGTGCGCTCGAGGTCACAGGCTGGAAGCTCACCGGGATTTTTGTCACCCATCACCACGCCGACCACACCGGCGGCATCGCTCGGCTCAAGGCCGCGACGCGGTGCAAGGTGATCGGACCTGCTGCTGAGGCGAGCCGGATCCCGGAGCTCGATCAGGGCGTCGCCGAGGGAGACCGCCTATCGATCGGCCGCTACGAGGTGCGCGTGCTCGATACGCCGGGGCACACCGTCGGCCATGTCTGCTACTTTATTCCCGAGGCCAGAGTCGTCTTTGTCGGTGATACGCTGTTCGCCATGGGATGTGGACGCGTGCTCGAAGGCAACCACGAGATGATGTGGAACTCGCTCAGGAAGCTCTCGCGGTTGCCGGACGAGACCGCCATCTATTGCGGGCACGAGTATACGCTCGCGAACGCCCAGTTCGGGCTCAACATAGAGCCCGAGAACGTGCGCCTGCGCGAGCGCGCACGCGAGGTGGAGCAGGCCCGCTCGGCCGGCAAGCCGACGCTGCCGACGACTGTCTCCCTCGAGCTTGCAACCAACGTGTTTCTGCGCCCGCACGTTTCCGCGATCAGAAACCGGCTCGGCATGCGCGTCGAGGCCGACTGGCGCGTTTTCGGCGCCATTCGCGAAAGGAAGAACAAGGCGTGAGCCGGGACGAGGCAGACGCGATCATTCGCTGTCTCGGGCTTGTGCCGCATCCCGAGGGGGGCCACTTTCGGGAGACGTTTTTGGATTCTGCCGTCGATACGAGCGGCCGCGCCCGATCGACAGCGATCTATTTTCTCTTGAGAGCCGGCGAGGCCTCGCACTGGCACCGCGTGGATGCTGCCGAGGTCTGGCATTGGTATCGCGGTGCAACCCTCAACCTCTCGATCGCTGCGCCCGGCGGCCCGATCCGTGAAATTCGGCTGGGCCCTCGGCTCGAAGCCGGTGAGGGCCCGCAGGCCGTCGTGCCGGCAGGCTGGTGGCAGCAGGCGAAAAGTGCCGGCTCCTATACTCTTGTGGGCTGCACGGTGGCTCCGGGCTTCACCTTTGAGGGGTTCGAGCTGGCAAGGGGAGACTGGCAGCCCGGCGAGGACTGAGGGCGAGCACGAATCGCAGTCCCCCTGTCGAAGGCGCTGGTTGGGCACTCATTCGGTTTTCCACCACTAATTGCGTCAGGCATACAGGCGCAACAGGTTGTTATTTCATGGAATTATCTGAGCAGCTCCCGGTGGGGCCGGGGCGACCTTGCCGCATCTGCGCGACTCACAGAAGAGTGCAGCAAATTTGTGAGCGGCTGACGGGGGTTGCCCAACATGACGGCCCAGTTCTCGGGACCAATGCTGACGGCGGTGTTTGTCGACTACGACAACATCTACTTGTCGTTGAAGAAGAAAAACGAGGAGGCGGCCAGACGCTTTGCCAAGGATTCGGCGCTCTGGTTGAAGGAGATCGAGCAGGGCCGCCTGATCACGCCGACCAACTCCTGTGCGCTTCCCGGAGCGCGCCGCATCGTCATGAACCGGTGCTACGGCAATCCCGCGCCGCGCCGTAACGCGGCCGACAATTCGACCGACATGAGCTCGTTTCCGTTTGTGCGCCACCACTTCCTGCGCGCCGGCTTCGAGGTGATGGATTGCCCTCCGCTCACCGCTCAGCTCAAGAACTCCGCCGACATCCGCATGGTGATGGAGGTGCGCGATCTGCTCGATCATCCGACGCGGTTCGAGGAGTTCATTCTCTTGTCCGGCGACGCCGACTTCACACCGATCCTGCACCGGCTCCGTGCTCACGCACGCCGCACCGTCGTCTATGCCAATGACCATACGGCGGCGCCCTATACGGCGTTGAGCGACGGCGAGGTTCGCGAGCAGGATCTCACCTCGTTCCTTCTCGAAGGGCGCCTGTCGGGCGAGGCCGGCGTCGCAGGTGCGAGTGCCGCGCCATCCTCGGCCGAGCTCGAGGTCATGCGCCGTGACATCGTTGCCGAGGTCGTGGCGACGGTGCGCGCCGCCGGTCAGCCCTTGCCGCTCGAAGCCCTTGCAGACCGCGCCGTTCGCGTGCTGGGACACGACCGCACTGTCGCCACCGGCTGGGGCGGCGCCGGCAGCTTCCGCGACCTCTTGTCGAAGGGGTTGCCGGTCGACGTGCGCCTCTCCGATCAGGCGCCGTTCTATGTGTTCGATACGAGTCGGCAGCTTGCGTCGTCCGCGCCGCGTCAGGATCCTCGTCAAGACGCTCGATTGGAGCCCCCGAGGCAGGAAATGCGGGCCGAGATGCGTTATGAGCCCACACGCGAGGCGCGTTTCGAGCAAAAGACGATCGGCTCGCCGGCAGCTCACGGGCAGAGCCAGGTCCCCGCGCAGCCGCAGCAAGGCATGCAGCCGGCTCAGGCCCGCATGCCGATGCCCGCCGACGGCACCTCTCAGTATGCGTCGCAGGAGCAGCCGGCCAGACATGCGGCTCTTCAGCAGGCTCAGCCGCAGCAGTCACTCTATGCGGGCCAGCCGCCGCGCCAGCAGACGGGCGGATACCCTCAGTCTCAGCAGGCTGCGGCCATGCCGGGGGCCCAGCAGCCGGCTCAACAGGCTCGCAGCGGCGAGCCGAATGCCGCCATCCGGCAGTCCATCGCCCGCATTCACGAGGCTTGCCAGGCTCCGCCGCTCGCGCCGCCCGAATATCGGGCTCTGTTCGAGGTGATGGCCGAGGAGATCACGGCCAACAATCTCGCGGGCTCGCAGACGTTGGTGAACATCATGCAGCGTGCGCGCGAGCTCGGCGTCGAGATCCGCCGCGACGACGTGCGTTTCGTGCTCGAGGTCGTGAGCGAGCCCGATCCCTGGTTCGAGCAGGGCGCCTCGGCCAATCTTTTTGCCAGCCGGTTCCGCAATTTCGTCGTGGCGCGCTGTCGTGGGCAGGGGCTCAACCTGTCTTCGGACGAGCTCGACTTGATCGAAGCCTGGTTCGGCGGATCGCCTGCGGCGCAGCGGGCCTCCGCTCCGGCGCACGCGAGGGTGCCCGCGTCGCAGCCTCAGACCGCGGCCAGAGAGGCACAGTCCGCCCAACAGGCTGCGGCAGGTGCCGGGGATCGCTGGTGGAGCCTGGATGAGGGACGCAATCAAGCTGCGGAAAGCCGGACCGGGGCGCCAAGTCAGGACGAGGAGTTCCCGCGCATCATTCGCTCGCGGCTGAGGGGTTGAAGCGTCCCACCGCGAGGGCAAGGAGAATTGAACGCCTCGGTCGTCAGCCGGGGCGTTTTTCTTTAGAATGACATATGGACTTGCCTCCGCAATTGGTCGAGACTGGCCCGGCATTACGGGCTCAGAAGGTGGCCCGAATGCCGGCCAACCGAAGAATCGCTGTTCCGGCAACGATGGGGATTGAGATGCGCGGCTACGACTACGGCACACGCAGTGATGTTGTCCCATCGCCGCCTGGATTACGCCAGCTAAGGGACGGATTGGCTGCTTCATGGGATGAGTTGAGGAGTCGGGAGGAAATTTCATGCGTAGCACTTCAGTCGTGACGTTCACTTCGATTTTGGCCGCGGTCGTGTTGTCGGCCGGTCCGTCGCTCGCCGGCGGCCTGGACGGCACATGGTTGCGGCCCAAGACCGGTAAGCTCGTGAAATCCTTTTCCTGCGGTGGCGGCCTCGGTCTGCGCGTCATACATTCGGGCAAGGTGATCATGTGCGGCGCCAAGAGCCAGGGCGACGGCAGCTACAAGGGCTCGCTGACGTCGACCGAGGACGGCCAGACCTACACGGGCATTGTGACCATGAGCGGCAGCAGCCTCCAGCTTTCCGGCTGCGTGCTTGGTGGTCTCATCTGCAAGGACGAGACGTGGTCCCGCGTCAAGTAAAAGGATTGGCGCGTGGAGTGCCGAGGCCCTGACCGTGCATTCTGAAGAGATCGGGCTAGAGCGTTTTCGACGTAGGTTGGGTCAAGGCCCGCTTCTTCAGCGGGCCGCGACCCAACGACTTTAGTGCACGCCGTGAGTTGTTGGGTCGCGCTACGCTTGACCTAACCTACGGCCGTGCAATTCACATCCGGCGGAAAGCGCTCTAACCACCGGTTACGCTCATGTGCCGCGCGAGGGCCGGCGTCCTGGTGCGACGGTCGATGACGAAATCATGTCCCCGGGGCTTCCGCGCGATAGCCTCGTCGATGGCTTTGTGCAGGGGTGCATCGTCTTGTGACGCCCGCAGCGGCGCTCTGAGATCGGCGGCGTCCTCCTGACCGAGGCACATGTAGAGCGTGCCCGTGCAGGTGAGGCGCACGCGATTGCAGCTTTCGCAGAAGTTGTGCGTCATCGGCGTGATGAATCCCAGCCGTCCGCCGGTCTCCTTGACCCGCACATAGCGGGCCGGGCCGCCGGTGCGATACGGAATGTCCTCGAGCGTCCAGCGGTCGAGCAGGCGGGCGCGCACGATCGAGAGCGGCAGATACTGGTCCGTCCGGTCGCCCTCGATGTCGCCGAGCGGCATGGTCTCGATCAGCGTGAGATCGAACCCGTGGTCGTGCGCATAGCGGACGAGATCGACGATCTCGTCCTCGTTGACGCCTTTGAGAGCGACCGCGTTGAGCTTGATCGAGAGCCCCGCCTTTTGTGCCGCGGTCACGCCGTCGAGCACGGTCTGCAATTCACCCCAGCGGGTGATCGCCTTGAACTTGACGGCATCGAGCGTGTCGATCGAGACGTTGATCCGGCGCACGCCGCACGCATCGAGATCGGAGGCGTACTTGGTGAGCTGGCTACCGTTGGTCGTCAGCGTCAGCTCCTCGAGCGCGCCGCTCGCGAGGTGGCGCGACAAGGCTTGAAACAGCCACAGGATGTTCTTGCGGACCAGCGGCTCTCCGCCGGTGATGCGAAGCTTCGTGACGCCCTTTTTTACAAACGCCGAGCACAGCCGATCCAATTCCTCGAGCGTCAGGAGGTCGGCCTTCGGCAGGAAGGTCATGTGCTCGGACATGCAATAGACGCAGCGGAAATCGCAGCGATCCGTTACCGACACGCGCAGATAGGACACGTGGCGGCCGAAGGGATCGATCAGGGCTGGCGCAGAGCTCGTCATGGAAGCGCTTCTAGAACGGTTTTCCGGGGGAGCGGAAGCATTCCGCACTGCAGCGTAGCGACGTGTGGGAGAAGCGCAAGGCCGAACTATGTCCACTTGACCACAAGTCGCGGGCAAATCGGCCGCTTGTCGACGGGCGGGGGCCACGCTACTGCTAACAACCGGGAACATACGGAATTCAAGGCCTTGTACGACAACAGGCCGGGTCTCCAAGGGGAAACGCTTCATGGCTAGTGCTCAAGGCACAATCGGCTCGGCGGGCAGCGCCGGGCTCCTCGATCGTGAGCGCATCATTGCAACGGCCGGCTTCAATCGCTGGCTCGTACCGCCCGCGGCGCTCTGCATCCATCTCTGCATCGGCATGGCGTACGGCTTCAGCGTGTTTTGGAAGCCGTTGCAGGGCGCGATCGTGGGAGCGGATGGCAAGCCCATTGCCGAGTGCTCGGCCGGAGCTGTGACGTTCGGCGACAAGGCAGCTGGCACGCTGAAAGCGCTCTTTGCCACCGACTGCAATTGGAGCCAGTTCGATCTCGGCTGGATGTATACGTTCTTCTTCGTGCTGCTCGGCGTCTCGGCCGCCATCTGGGGCGGCTGGCTCGAGCGCGCGGGCCCTCGCAAGGCCGGCCTCGTTTCCCTCGTCTGCTGGTGCGGAGGACTGTTGATCTCTGCGCTGGGTGTCATCCTGCATCAGCTCTGGATGCTCTGGATCGGCTCCGGGATCATCGGCGGCGTGGGTCTCGGCCTCGGCTACATCTCGCCGGTCTCGACACTCATCAAATGGTTCCCCGACCGACGCGGCATGGCGACGGGCATGGCCATCATGGGCTTCGGCGGCGGCGCCATGATCGGCTCCCCGCTGGCGACTTTTCTCATGAGCCAGTTCAGGACCGAGATCGATCCCGGTGTGTGGCAGACCTTCATCGCCATGGCCGCGATCTACGCCTGCTTCATGATTGTCGGCGCGTTCGGCTACCGCCTGCCGCCGGTCGGCTGGAAGCCCGAAGGCTGGGCACCGCCGGCCAGTAGCCACGCCATGATCACCTCGAACCACGTTCACTTGAAAGATGCACACAAGACGCCACAGTTCTGGATGCTGTGGGTCATCCTGTGCATGAACGTGTCGGCAGGCATCGGCATCATCGGCGCTGCGTCCCCCATGCTTCAGGAGACATTCGGCGGCGCGCTCGTCGGCAGGCCCGAGCTTGGCTTTGCGGACCTCAAGAAGGACGCGGCGATTGCTACATCGGCAGCGGCCGTTGGCGCCGGCTTTGTGGGGCTCATCTCGCTTTTCAACATCTTCGGTCGCATCGCCTGGGCCTCGTCCTCCGACAATCTCGGACGCAAGCCAACGTACTTCATCTTCTTTACGCTTGGCGCCGCTCTCTACGTGCTTTCGTCCTATGCCGCCGACTGGAAGGCGCTCGCCTTGTTCGTTGGTGCGTTTTGCATCATTGCGTCCATGTATGGCGGAGGTTTCGCAACGATCCCTGCCTACCTTGCCGACATGTTCGGGACGCAGTTCGTGGGCGCTATCCACGGCCGGCTCCTGACGGCATGGTCGACCGCGGGTGTTCTGGGTCCGGTGATCGTCAACTACCTGCACGACACGCGGGTCGCCGAGGGCGTGGTTTGGGATCAGATCTATGGGCCGATCTTTTATATCCTCGCGGGTCTCTTGGTGGTGGGCTTTATTGCCAACCTGATCGTGTGGCCCGTCGATCACAAGTGGCACATGACGGAGAAGGAGCTGGCGGCCGAGCATGCCAAGCTCCACGAGTCGGCCGAGCCCGTGAAGCCCAGTTCCTACGGTATCGGCAAAGGCGACTATGGGGGCAGGTGGTTTCAGGCCGTATTGTCCAGCGGATTTGGCATCGCCATCATCCTGCCGATCCTTGGCCCCGGGCATCCATTGATCTACGCTTTGGCGGCTGCTCTCGCCGTGTCGCTGGCAGGTGCGCTTTACAGGAATCCCAAAGTGACGCTCTTCTTTCTTATCGTCGGCATCCCGCTGGCGTGGGGCGTGTGGAACACGGTCGAGAAGGCGCTCGTCCTGTTCCGGTAGCTCTCGGCGAAGTGTCCGAGCCCTCCGCTGCCGCAAGGACTGGGTTAACGGCCGAGCTACGCGATGCGCCATTTTCTGCCGCAGATCGAGCAGCGCTCATGCGATCGCGGCCGCGGTCTCATGCATCGGTCGCGCTAGGGGATCGGACAGGCCACGGCCGCGACATTCGGCAGGCCGAGGCTCAGGGCCGAGACGGCGGCCTCTGCGCTCGGCTGGAGCGCGAGGCCTGCCGACGCGGCACATTCGGGAACAGAAATGGAGATGTGTGGAAGCTGCAGCGCCGCGCTCCGGAACGGCTCCCAGGCGGCGCGCGGCAGCGGCCCGACGGTGAGAACAGCGGCCTTCGCCGGCGTTCGGGCGATGAAAGCCAAGGCGCTGGCCAGCGACTCTGCCCTTTCTGCATCGGCGCGGACGAGTATCCAGCGCTGTCCTCGAGAGGCACGGATCACGGCACCGGCGATGGCATCCTCTCCGTTCTGGCCAAACGGCCTCGGATCGTTCCCCGCGAAGTCCCAGCCGATGAGCTCGCCCTCGCCGTCCCGGGCGAGCCGGCTTGCGATCGCGGGCGCCGTGTAATCGATCCCTTTCGAGATGAGCGCCACGGCCGTTCCTCCGGGATCGCGTCCAGGAGGCACGTCTGGATCGGCGGCAGCGGCCGGCATTGCGCTCATGAGGACGGTCAGAAGGACGACGAGATGGCGGGCGCGGCCCGGCATCATCGGCTCTCGTCATCGCGTCGCGCGCTGAGAGCCGCACGCTCGCCGGGCGCCGCGGTCCGGCCGGCTCCGAGCGGGCCGATCGACCTTTCGATATGGTCGGCGATGGCGGCGACATCATCGAGCGCGAAGACGGGAAGCCGCGAGCCAGGAACCGGATGATCGGCCGCGATGGCAATCACAGAGGGATCGTCGTCGGAGAGCGGACGCTTGTCGAGCTGACCCGAGCGCCGCGCCTCGATCTTGGGGATGGGCGCCGTCTTGTAGCCCTCGACGAGAATGAGATCGGCAGGCGATAGCCAGGAGATGACCTCCGCGAAGTCCGGCTCCGGCTCGTCACTGAGCTCGTGCACGATGGCCCATCGCTTGCCGCCGATGACCGCGACCTCGCGAGCGCCGGCGCGCCGGTGGCGTGAGCTGTCGGTGTCGCCATCATCGACCTGAAACTCGTGGTGCGCGTGCTTTACGGTCACCACCTCGAGGCCACGGCGCGTGAACTCCTCGACCAGGCGGACAGTCAAGGTCGTTTTGCCGGACTTCTTCCAGCCGGCAATGCCGAAGACGGGGGAATGATACTTCGGTTGGCGCATGGTGCGACTTTGACAGCTCTCGAGCCCAGCCCCCTTCTCGAAGGGTTGGTCCTCATGTTTGCAGCAAGGCGCGCGCTTCGTCCAGCTCCTCGGGTGTATTGGCGTTGAAAAATGGGTCTATTTGCCGCCCTTTGAGGGTGAGAAACGGGAATTCGACCGGAAACGTTCCGTGCCGGTCCGTCCAGTCCAGCACCTTGCGGACACCCGAGGTCAAGGCGGCCTCGAGGTCGTCTGCGAGCGCCACCGGCCAAAGACCGATCACGGGATGCAGCTCGCCCCCCGAGGCGGCGATCGCGATCGCCGGTTTGCCCGTTGCTGAGCCCTCGAGGGCTTGCCAAAGCCGTTCCACCAGAGTCTCCGGGAGAAAAGGCGCGTCCGCCGACACGCTCAGAACGTGGCTCGCGTCCGGCGTATTGGCCCTGCTCCAGCGCAAGCCCGCGAGCACGCCCGCGAGCGGCCCTGCGAAACCGCCGATGCTGTCCGCGACCACGGGGAAGCAGAAGCGGGAGAAGCGGGCAGGATCGCCGTTGGCGTTGATGACGATGCGCCCCACCTGCCCCCGCAGCCTCTGGATGACATGCTCGATCATCGGCCTGCCGGCGAGATCGAGAAGTCCCTTGTCTCCGCCCCCCATCCGCCGCGATCGCCCGCCCGCAAGAATGAGTCCTGTGACGGTTGGTCTCGCGTCATTCATCAGGCAAGTTTCCGTTCATCAAACGAACCGCTCATAGACGATGAACCCCGCGTTGGTGGCGAGCGTGTCGTAAAGCGTCCGGGCCGTCGAGTTGGTGGTGTGCGTCAGCCAGTAGACCTGACCGGCGCCCGCGGCATCGGCTTCCCGATAGACGGCATCGATGAGGGCCCGCGCCATGCCCCTGCCACGTTTGGCGGGAACGACGTAAAGGTCCTGGAGATAGCACGTATCGGCGGTGAGCCACGTCGAGCGATGGAAGAGGTAATGCGTGATGCCGGCCAGCTCGGCTCCCTCGAAGGCGCCGAGTCCCCAGATGGGCTCCGATCGATCAAGCATGCGCCGCCACGTCGCCTCCGTCACCGCCTCTGAGAGCGAGACGCCGTAAAACTCCTGGTATCCCTGCCATAACGGCAGCCAACGCGTCTGGTCGGCCGGCTCGAGTTCTCGTATCGTGATTGCCACAGGTGCGCTTCCCGCTGTTTCTTGGGCTAGTACCCGGAATCATAACTCCCTGGCACGGCTGACGGCCACAAACGATCGCCGGCCAGGAGCGGCGGCGCCGGCGATGTCCATCATCGACCAGCCGCCGCGACACCGCCGGCGATCGTTTGTAGCCGCCCGCAGGGTCGCAGATGCCGGGCGCCCGGTTCGTCGCGCGTCTCGTGCGTACCGATGGGTACGCCCTTCGACGCGCTCCTGCCGGGCATCCCAGTCTCTGCGATCAGCCGTACCAGGGAATTATGATTCCGGGTACTAGTGTCCCGTTCGACTTCTTTGATCCGCGTGAAGGGGATCAGAAGCATTTCGCGTTTCAATCTGCTTCTGCGAGACTTCCCTTGCGCGCGTGCTTCCTGTCCTCCTCGTCGACCTTGGTGAGGTCGGCGTCGAAGACGAGGCGCTCCTCGCCGGAGAGGCAGACGAAGCGCTTGCCGCGGGCCCGGCCGATGAGCGTGAGGCCCGCCTTTCGTGCGAGCTCCACGCCCCAGGCCGTGAAGCCCGAGCGCGAGACGAGAATGGGAATGCGCATCTTGACGGTCTTGATCACCATCTCGGAGGTGAGCCGGCCGGTCGTGTAGAAGATCTTGTCCTCGGCTGCGATCCCGTTCATGAACATGAGGCCGGCGATCTTGTCGACCGCGTTGTGCCGCCCCACGTCCTCCATGTAGACGAGCGGCCGGTCCTCCTGGCACAGCACGCAGCCGTGGATGGCGCCGGCCTTGAGGTAGAGCGATGGGGCCGTGTTGATCTTGCGCGTCAGCTGATAGAGCCAGGACGTTCTGAGCCGCGCGGTCTTGGAGAGCACGATCCTGTCGAGCTCCTCCAAGAGGTCGCCGAACACGGTGCCCTGCGCGCAGCCCGAGGTCTGCACCTTCCTCTTGAGCTTCTCCTCGTAGTTGGTCTGCCGCCTGGTGCGGACCACGACGGTCTCGATATCGGGCTCATGCTCGATGGCCGTGATCTCGTCGTCGGCCTTGAGCATGCTCTGGTTCAGGAGATAGCCGACGGCCAACAGATCCGGATGATCGCCGATGGTCATCATGGTCACGATCTCGCGGGCATTGAGGAACAGCGTCAGCGGCCGCTCGGTGACAACGGCGGTCTCGATGCGCTTTCCTTCGTGATCGAGGCCCGGGACGGTGACCGACAAGCGCGGGTCGTCCGGCGCCGGGCGCACGGCGAACTCGGCGAGGGCGGGCCCCGAATTTTCTGGCCGTCTGGTCATGAATGCTGCCATAGCACGAGAGCAGCGCACGTTCGACGTGTTTGAGAATGGCCGGGCGCACCGCTATAGTCCGGCCGCCTCATGTGAAACCCTTCGCCACGGGAGAGAACGCCGTGAAGACAGTGGATCGCCGCAAGTTCCTGAAAGTCGCGGCGGCGGGCGGAGCGGGCGCGGCCGTGGCGGCGTGCGGCGACAAGGGCCCTGCGGCGCCGGCCATCATCGAAAGCGCGCCGTCCTTGAACTGGCGCATGACGTCGAGCTTTCCCCCCTCGCTCGATACCATCCACGGCGCCGCCAAGGTGTTCGCCAAGGCGGTCGCCGACATGACCGACAACAGGTTTCAGATTCAGGTGTTCTCGGCGGGCGAGATCGTGGGCGGGCTGCAGGCGGCGGACGCGGTCACCGACGGCACGGTCGAGTGCTGCCACACGGCCTCCTACTACTACTGGGGCAAGGACCCGACGTTCGCGCTGGCGACCGGCATCCCGTTCGGCTTGAACTGCCGCATGCAGAACGCGTGGATGTACGAGGGCGGCGGCATCGACCTCATGAACGAGTTCTACAGGAAGTACAAGATCTACGGCCTTCCGGGCGGCAACTCGGGCGCGCAGATGGGCGGTTGGTTCCGGCGCGAGATCAACACGCCCGAGGACTGGCGCGGCCTCAAGATGCGGATCGGCGGCTTCGGCGGCAAGGTGCTCGCCCGCCTCGGCGCCGTTCCGCAGGGCATGCCGGGCGGAGAAATTTATCAGAACCTCGAGAAGGGCGTGATCGACGCCGCCGAGTGGGTCGGACCCTATGACGACGAGAAGCTCGGCTTCTATCGCATCGCCAAGTACTACTACTACCCCGGCTGGTGGGAGGGGCAGGCGATGCTGAGCTTCTTCTTCAACCTCGACAAGTGGACGAGCCTGCCGCCCACCTATCAGGCGATCGTGAGAAGCGCGGCGCAGACCGCCAACACCGTCATGACGGCGCGCTACGACATGCAGAACCCGGCCGCCTTGAGGCGGCTCGCGGAGGCGGGCGCCATTCTGCGCCCGTTCTCCGAATCCGTGCTCGACGCCTGCCTCGAAGCGTCGAACGCGGTCTATGCCGAGATCATGGCCACCAATGCCGATTTCAGGAAGACCTATGAAGCGATGACCGCGGTCCGGGCCGACGGCTATCTCTGGTTCCAGCTCTCCGAGCACACCAGCGACACCTACATGATGATCCAGCAGCGCAAGGGCCGCGTGTGAGGAGTGCCGCCACCGTTCGCCTATTGGTCCGCCGCATCGGGACCGGATTTCCGGATCTCGGGCGGCACGGACATGTCGAGGACGGGGGCTTTGGCGCTGCCAGTGTCGGCCTCTTGGGCGCCGGCGATGGCTGGCGGATAGGGCGGCAGCGCCAGCCGACCGCTTTCCGGCTCCGCCTCGTGCGCGCCGGCCCGGCCGGAGCCGGACGACACGCCTTCGACGATCGGGGCCACCGGCTGAGCGGGTGCCGCGGTCTTGGACTTCATCACCAGGCCCGGAGCCGCCATCACCAGCGCCACCATCAGGATCTGTATGGCAACGAAGGGGACTGCACCCCAGTAGATCTGCGCGGTCGTCACCGGCTCCATCGTCTGTCCCGTCACCTTGTCCCGGTAACGCTCCCGGGGCGCGACAGAGCGCAGATAGAAGAGAGCGAAGCCGAACGGCGGGTGCATGAAGCTCGTCTGCATGTTGATGGCGAGGAGCACGCCGAACCAGATCACGAACGGGGTCACGTCGGCGAGCTGCTCGTGCAGCACGCCCGCGCTGTCGGCCGTCGAGATGACGGCGAAGCCCAGGCTCTTGGCGATCGCGACCGCCTCGGGGGCACTGCGGAAGATCGCCTCCGCAGCCGGCTTTATGAGCGGCACGACGATGAACGCCAGCTCGAAGAAGTCGAGGAAGAACGCGAGCAGGAAGACGGCGATGTTGATGACGATCAGGAAGCCGTACATGCCGCCCGGCAGGGCGGTGAGCAGATGCTCCACCCACACGTGCCCGTTCACGCCGTAGAAGGTCAGCGAGAAGATGCGCGCGCCGATCAGGATGAACAGGACGAAGGCCGAGAGCTTGGCGGTCGTCTCGGCCGCCGAACGCACGATGGCGAGGTTCAATCGCGCCTCGTTCCGGTCCAGGCGGCGCTTCACGGCAGCGAGCGCGAGCGCTCCGACGGCGCCCATGGCGCCGCCCTCAGTCGGAGAGGCGAGCCCGATCAGGATGGTGCCGAGCACGAGGAAGATGAGCAGGAGAGGGGGAACCATGACGAATGTCACGCGCTCGGCGAGCGGCGAGAGGAATCCACCGTGTCCGGTGAGCGAGACGAGCCGGCTCGCGAGCGCGATCAGGAGGGCAACCGCGATGCCCAGAGCCATGGCCACGATGAAGAGATCGATGCCGGCATAGGGCAGGCCGCGCGTCAGCCACCAGCCTGCAAGACCAGAAACCGTGGCACCGGCCAGAAACGAGGGCATGCCGCGCGAGCCGTCCTCCTTGCGATAGGCGATCTCGCTGGCTGGAAGGCCCGGCGCACTCGCCGGCCAGACGTGCGACACGAGTAGCACGTAGAGTGCATAGAGGCCCGCCAGCACGAGGCCCGGCAGCACGGCACCCTTGTACATGTCGTCGACGGAGCGGCCGAGCTGATCGGCGAGCACGATCAGCACCAGTGACGGCGGGATGATCTGGGCGAGAGTGCCCGAGGCGGCAATGGTCCCGGACGCAAGGCGACGGTCGTATCCGTAGCGCAGCATGATCGGCAGCGAGATGAGACCCATCGAGATGACGGAGGCGGCAACCACGCCAGTCGTAGCAGCCAAGAGCGCACCGACGAAGATCACGGCATAGGCGAGCCCGCCGCGCAGCGTGCCGAACAACTGCCCGATGGTATCGAGCAGGTCCTCCGCCATGCCCGAGCGCTCGAGAATGAGCCCCATGAACGTGAAGAAGGGTATGGCGAGCAGCGTCTCGTTGCGCATCACTTCGTAAATGCGGCCGGGCATGGAGTTCAAGAGCGGCCAGGACAGATGGATCGTGCCCTCCGAGTAGGGCGCAAGCTCCACGCCGGCGACGAAGAACATGAGGCCCACCGCGCCCAGCGAGAACGCAACCGGATAGCCGAGCAGCAGAAACACCACGAGCGCCGCGAACATGATCGGCGCCAGGTTCTGTGCCAGGAATGCCAGCATATCGATCGCGCTCCTTTTGATGCGCTCCGTTGTCCCCCGAGCCCCTTCGTGTCCCCGCGATCAGGGCGAGCGGGCTTCACCTATTGTGCGCTTCCAGCTCATCGATGGCGGGGTGGTGAGTGCCGGATGCGCGTGGCTCGGGCAGCCGGCCCTGCATGATGGCGATGCGCTTGATCAGCTCGGAAATGCCCTGCGCGAGGAGCAGCGCAAAGGCCAGCGGGATCATCGCCTTGATCGGCCACTGCGGCAGCCCGCCGGGATTGGTCGACTGCTCGTTCTGGGCATACGAAGTCAGGAAGTAATGGGAGGACGTGTAGAGGAGGAGCACTGCGGTCGGCAGCAGGAAGAAAACATGGCCGATAATCTCGACCCAGCTCTTCTGCCAGCGCGTAAAGTGGTTGTTCAGGATATCGATGCGGATATGCTCGTTCTGCGCCAGCGTCCATGGCGCCGCCAGAAGAAAGGCAACTGCGAAAAGCCACCATTGCGCCTCGAGCCACGCATTGGAGCTCATGTTGAGCGCCTTGCGCACGACCGCATTTCCGGCACTGACGACAGCCGCCGCGACAATGAGCCAGGATACGCTGCGCCCCAGCCGCGCCGTGAGCCGGTCGATGTGCCGCGCGAGCTCGATCAGCCTGTCCATTGCTCCCTCTCCAATGGGCCTAGTACGTCAACGGCGGCCGCGGCTCCGCGGGTCTTCGACTTTGGTCGCCGTGTCACCCGTATAGCGGGCGAAGGCCGTGACTTCCAGCGAATGCTCTGCCAGTATCCGCCGCCAATCAGTCGCCTCGCGAGCCGCGGCATCCATCGGTAGTCGGCGGGCTCGGCAGGCGTCAGGAAACCCCTATCGGGAGCAGAGAATGTCCGTTTCGAAGACCCGCGTCCTCGAGGAGCTGAGGCGTGTGCGGGGCCCTGATCTCGAGGGCAACATCGTCGATCTCGGCCTCGTGTCGGAAGTGCTCATCAGGGACGCCCGCGTCTATTTCTCGATCACCGTTCCGGCCGACCGGGCCGGTGAGCTCGAGACCTTGAGAAAGGCGGCCGAGAAGGTCGTGGGCCAAATCGAAGGCGTCGCCGGGGTCACAGCGGTTCTGACGGCTGAGACGAGGCCCGGTGCGGCGCGCGAGGGAGCAACGGGCGGCAACGTCACAGAGCACCCACGCGTGCGCGAGGCGCGCGAGCGGGGTAAAGCCGGTGACGGCGCAGGTCGCGGTCCAGCTCCGCAGATTTCGCCTCAGCAGGGCGGCGTCCGGGCGCCGCAAGACATTCCGGGCGTCAGGCACCTGATTGCAGTTGCCTCTGGCAAGGGCGGCGTCGGCAAGTCGACGACGGCGGTCAATCTGGCGCTCGGCTTTCAGGCGATCGGGCTCAAGGCCGGCATCATGGATGCTGACGTCTACGGGCCGTCGCAGCCGCGCCTCCTGGGGCTCTCGGGCAAGCCGCAGGTCACCGGTGACCACAAGCTCCGCCCCATGGAAGGCTACGGCTTGAAGGTCATGAGCATGGGCTTCATGGTGGATGAAGGCACGCCCGTCGTCTGGCGAGGGCCCATGGTCGTGCAGGCGCTGAACCAGATGCTGCGCGAGGTCGTGTGGGGGGAGCTCGACGTGCTCGTCATCGACATGCCGCCGGGAACGGGTGACGTGCAGCTCACGATGGCGCAGCAGGTGCCGCTTTCGGGCGCCGTCATCGTCTCGACACCGCAAGACCTGGCGCTGATCGATGCGCGGAAGGGTCTCGCCATGTTCCAGCGCGTCAACGTGCCGGTGCTCGGCATCATCGAGAACATGAGCTACTTCCTCTGCCCCAAGTGCGGCGAGAGGAGCGATATTTTCGGGCATGGGGGAGCCGAGAACGAGGCCGCGAAGCTCGGCGTGCCGTTCCTCGGCGCCGTGCCGTTGCACATGGACATCCGCGAGCGCTCGGATACGGGCAAGCCCATTACCGCGACCTTGCCGTCCTCCGTTCATGCAGAGATCTACCGCGACATCGCGGCAGCCGCTTGGGCCGGGATCGAGAAGTCCGAAGGCACGGCCGAAAAGGCGCCCGAGCTCATGGTGTCGCCCGCGAGCGACGTTCTCTACGTGGCGTTCGAGGGCGGCGAGAGGCACGAGCTGACCGCCGAGATGCTGCGCGTCATGAGCCCCTCGGCGGAAGTGCAGGGTCATTCACCCGAGCAGCGCGTCACGGTGCCGAGGAAGCGCCATGTGCGCATCAAGGAGCTGCGCCCCGTCGGCAACTACGCCGTGCGCATCGTCTTCGACGACGGCCACGACACGGGGCTCTTCACCTGGGACTACCTGGCGCTCCTCGGCCGCGAGAAGGAGAAGCGCTGGGCCGGCTATCTCGCCGAGCTCGAGCGCAAGGGCCTGAGCAGGGGGTGAACGGAAACCAGCGCGCGACCGAGAGGCGAAACGCGCAGGTCAACCGCACTTGCCGCACTGCATCGAGTCGACGCTTCAAGGCCTCGGCGGGCGTCTCCTCTCGTGGAACCAGGCGCGGTACTCGGTCATTTTCGTGCGCTGCGCTTCGGGCGCGCGGCGTCTGCAGGTCGCGGCCTCGTCGCTCTTTTGAGGGGCGCCCCAGCGAAGCTCGACACAGTCGTTGACGTTGTAGGCCATCTCGAGCTCGGCCATGCGGCCGGCGACATCCTTGAGCGTCAGCGTCCAGGGCGAGCCGTCGGTGCGCGTGTAGGAGAACGAGCGGGCCTTAAGCTCGACGGCGAGCACGGCCTCCAATTCAGTCTTCACGTCGGCCGCGCTTTTGTCCTGGGGCATGGCGTAGCGCTCTGGCCGTCGCGCGACGCGCTCGGGAAAGCCCAGCACCACGTCGATGGCGATCAAGAGGCGCAGATCGCGCGAGGGCGTGGCGAAGTCCTCCCACGCGCCCGTGGTCTCGAAGATGGCGGCGCCATCCGGCATCGCCGCCTCGGCACCGCCCTCCACCTGATACTTGCGCCCGTTCTCGACCGAGTTGACGCGAGTCTTCACCTGCTCCTCGAGAGCGATGATGGCCTCCTTCATGGCGCGCAAAGGATCGAGCGGCTTCGGCGAGAGCACGTCGTCCATGCGGTCGTAGAAGTCCTCGACGCCGAGCCTCGATTGATCGAGCGTGAAGTCGCCATACTGCGGGTTGTCCTCGATCTCGGCGTTGGCAAGCCGGCGCAGGCCGCCCCCTTTGGCCGCGACCACCGGGCGGAAGCGCTTGAAGCCCGGGCCGCCGAGCGCGGGGTTGTCCGCAAACAGGAAATTGCCGCGCCAGAAGCGCTTCCTCGCCACCGTCCCGTCCGGCTGCCCGTCGACGGCAAGCATCACGCCGGCCGCGTCGGCGGTCTGCGCCACGCGCTTGACGATGACCAGAAGGTGGCCATAGGGATCGGCGTAGACGGTTCCCGGCCGCAGACTCTCGGCCGAGAGCGGCACGGGATAGTAGTCGCTGTTGTCGTCGGCCGCGGCCGTTCTGCCGTTTCCGGAATGGACGCCGTTGGCCACCGTTGTGCCGATGTAGAACCCGAAGCCCGGCAACAGGCCCGGAGGTCTCTGCGGCAGCCTGGCTGGCGGCGCTGCATCCGCCCCGCCGAAGATCGTGAAGATATCGGGCGGTGCGTCGGGCTTCAGCGGCCCGGGCGGCGGCTCCTCGTTCTTGATGTTCCACCACAAGGGGCATCGCGGCGCCTGGCCTCCCTGGCCGCGCGTGCACTTCGAGTACCCGAACGGAAGTCCCATCTTGAAGGCGAAGTAGGTGCGCAGGAAGTAGGGCAGGTCGGCACAATCGGGCCGTATGATGATCCCTTTTCCGTCCTCACCGAGACCCAGATGATTGAAAAGAAGGTTGCGCCTAGGGTCACGCAACACCTCGTGCAGAGCCTTCCAGGATGGCGCCTCCCCGAGCGGCGCCTCGAAAAGGGTTTCGATCCATGCGGAGTAGAGGCTCTCGTTTGCGCGGCTCCAGGCGTCGCGTACCGGCCAGACGCTATCCTTGGTTGCGGTAGGCCGGGCTCCCTCTTTGTGCCCCACGGTAATATCGCGGGCGAGAGTTTGGCACTCGGGCGCAGCGCCGGCGCGTGTGAGCTTCGCCTGCCAAGCCCCTGCCGCTGGAGTGTCGATCCCCGCAATCCAGAAATAAGGCGGACCGCCGTGCCGATCGGCCGATTTCGCCGCCACCGATCCTTCGGGCGAGACGAGAGCAAGCTCGCCATCGAACGGTTGCTCGGTGGCAAAGAGAACGCGCAGGGGCGCGCCCTTCCACGGTGAGAGCGGGGTAACGAGGACAGCGAGCCCGGCCTGGTCCTCGCAGATCGCGGCCTTGTCCTTGGGACCATCCTCGGGCCCCGCCCGCGCTGATGGGACACCGCCGGCTCCTGCGATCAGCAGGACCGTCGTCACGGCGGCGACAATCTGACGTACACGAAGCAATCGAGCCCCCGATCGGCCATGTCGATGGAGTTCAACGATATTGTGAAAGTTGCACGCCAAGCGCAATGAAAATAAGGCGCGATCGCTCGTGGGCTAGAACCGCTTCTCCAGCCGCTCGAGATAGTCGAGCTCGGGAGCCGGGCGGGTCGCCTCGCCCAGGCGGCGGCGCAGCTCCTCCAGAATCTCTCGCGCGCGCTGGCGGTCGATCTCGCTCGGCACCTTGACCGAGGTGCCGAGGTCGGGCCCGTGCGTGCGCTGCGGGCGTCCCAGCGGATCGCGATTGTCGCTCTTCTGCCCATAACGGCCGGGGGATTTGGCGAGCATCTGCTCGGCCAGCTCCTGAGCGCTCTGGCGCATCTCGTCGAGCGCACGGCCCTCTTCCTCGACCGCACGGTCGAAGTCACCGTTCTCGAGCGCCTGCTCGGCGTTCTCCATCGCTTCGCTCGCAGGGTCGAGCTTGTCGGGATTGCCAGCACGCTTCTCGCGCATCTCCTCCTTGAGGCGCGCCAAGCGCTCCTTCAGGGACTTCTGGCGCTCGCCGAGCTGGCCGCGGCCACGGCCCTGCTGGCCCTGCTCCTCGCCCTGACCGAGCTCGCTGCTGTCCTCTCCATCGGCGCTTTCACCGCTCTCCCGGCCCGGCTGCCCTTTGCCCCGTTGCGCCTTCTGTCCCTTCTGACCCGGACGCTGACCCTGGCTCGAGCGCTTGCCCGACTGGCCAGGCGCCTCCTCGCCTGCCTCCTCGCCGCCCTCCTTGCGCTGCTCGTTGAAGGTATCGTCCATGAGCTGCTGCTGCTCACCGAGCATGCTCGACAGCTCCTCCATCATCTTCATCATCTCTCTGCTCTCGCCGGACTGTTGCCGGCTCTCTTCTGCAGATTGCATGCGCTCCATCAGGTCCTGCAGCTCGGAGAGCATTTTCATGGCTTCCTCGCGCGACCCTGACTTGGCCATCTCCTCGAGATTCTTCAACATCTCGTCGAGCTGCTCCTGGGAGAGCTGCTCGCTGTCCTGATCGTTGCCTTGAGGCGACTCGCCATTCTCACGGCCTTTCTCGGCCATCTGCCGAGCGAAGTCCCGGAACGCGTCCTTGAGCTCCTGCATGAGGCGCGCGATCTCCTCCTCGGAGGCGCCTTCCTCGAGGGCCTTGGCGAGCTTGTCCTGCGCCTCGCGCAGACGGCGCTCGGCATCGGAGAGGTCGCCATCCTCGATGCGGAGCGCGATATGCCAGAGCTGGCCGATGACACTTCTGAGCCCGGCCCGGCTCTTGTCGGCGTCGAGACGATGATAGATGGACCTCAGGCCGAGGTAGACGCGCAGATCCTCGATGAAGCGCTCGGGCGCGATGGTGAGCGCTCCGACCGCCGTGCGCACCTCGTCGCGGTAGCGCGGATCGTCGATGAGCTTGCGGCGCTGCTCGACGACGGCGCGAGCGAGGGGCTTCTTGAACTGGCGCTCGGGCAGCACCAGCTCGATCGATTCGCTCCTGCCCTTCTGACCGGCAACGTCCTGCGCTTCGAGCAGCATACGCACGCGCATTCCTGCCCAGGGATGGGAGGCGAGCTCGAGATAGGTCGAGGCCTCGCCGCTCTTGGCATTGGCTTGCGGAAGCTTGAGCAGCAGCTGAGGCGGGCGCACGAGCGGCGGGCGCGGCCCGGTGAGCGGCTTTGGCCTCGCCCAGGCATGTGCGGGATCGGCAGCCTTCTGCGGGAGCTTCTCGAGCTTCACCTCGGCAGCGGCGACGCCATAGTCGTCCTCGACCTTGTAGGTGAGCTTCATTGAGCCGCGCGGCGTCTGCGTGAGCTTGCCAGCGAAGGCGATCTTGGGCTTCTCGTCGGGAATGATGTTGAGCGGCCACGAGGCAAGCTCCGTATTGCCGGCAAGCACGCGAATTGTGACCGGCAGGCGAACCTCGTAGCGCAATTCCTGTACGTCCTGCCCGCCGCTCTTCGTCTCGGCAACGATGCGCTCGGACTTGCCGGGCTCGGCGCCTGGAATCTTGAGCATCAGCTCCGTCGAGCCGAGGCCGCTGGCGCGCACGATGACGACGCTGCGCTCGGGCACGTCCTGCGCTTTCGGGGCGTTGACCTCGCCTTTTTCAAGGGCGGCGCCGATCGGGTTGGCGCCGTCCGCAAGCATGAGCGGCGGACGTCCCGTGTAGGCGGGCGGAGTGACCCAGGCGTCGAGCCGAGCCAGCAACAGGCTGTCGGCGGATGCCATCCGGAACGCGCTGCCGAGCCGGCTCCAGAGGTCTGTGCCCGCGAGGGCGATCAAAAGCATGAGTGCGAGAAGCCCGAGTGCGCGGAAGGCGAACGGGTCATGGCGGTCGGTGCGAGGATGGGGCTTGCCGGTCTTGAGGCGCTCTCTCAGCGCCGACATGCGGGCCCGATGGGCGCTCCAGATGGCACGTGTCGTCGGATCGCCAGCGGATGCCGTTAGCGTGTCCTCATAGGACGACGCCGGCCGGTGCGGGATGCCGGACGTCGTCTCGATGCGCCGCAGGGCAGCCTCGCGCGAGGGCCGGGTCGTGCGTCCCGCATAGACGACGGCCGCCATCGAGGCGATGCCGAAGGCCGCTAGAAGCGCCCAGTGGAGCTCATCGCCAATCCGGGACCAGACACCCGCGATCGAAAGCAGGACGAAGATGCCGCCGACGCCAAGAACCAGCCACAGGCGCAGCCACAGCTGCTCGAAATACATGATCCAGCGTGCGCGCCGGACCTTGCGCTCGAACGCCACGTCGGAGCGAGCGGTCTCTGGAACGCGGTCGGGCGCACTGCCCACGCCGGTTTTTCCATTCGAAGCCATTCAAAAGTCTACCACGCCCCGCCAATCCGGTATCATTACATTGGAGATAGCCGTTCACGATTAGTTTCGAGGACCAGCCGGGCCTTGCTTCGCCGTCGGACATCATGACCGGCTTGACCCGGAAGGGTCGATCCGGGAGTTTCGGCGCCGCCGCCGGGCGGATTAGCGCCATCGCCGGCCAAGTCGCCAGCGTTGGCCCTGACTAAAGACATGCGAAAAAGGCTTCTTCTCGTCTTCAACCCGACCGCGGGCCCGACCGGCCGTACGCTCCTCGAGCACGTCGTGAGAGAGATCCAGAGGCGCGGCGGCGTGATCGTGCCCTTCGAGGCCAAGGCCGGGGCGGCGCGTGTGCCCGCGCCGGCGGAGGTGCAGGCGGGAGGCTACGACGCCGTCATCGCAGCGGGCGGCGATGGCACGGTCCGCGAGCTGGCGAAAAGCCTGGCCGGGTCCGAGGTTGCCGTCGGGTTCGTGCCGATGGGCACGGGCAATGTGCTCGCTCACGAGATCGGCCTGCCAACGAGCGCCAGCGGGCTCGCCGGCGTGCTGCTCAACGGGCCGACCGTGAGCGTTCCGGGAGCTCGGGCCAATGGCGAGGCATTCTACCTGATGGCGGGGGCCGGATTCGATGGTGACGTCGTGGCGCGGCTCAATGTTCTCTGGAAGCGCCGTCTGGGCAAGGCCGCCTACATGAGCCCGGTGCTCGGCGCGCTATCGGGACCGCTTCCTGAGATCGACGTCACGCTCGACGGTCGCGCCTACAAGGCCAATTGGGTCGTCGTAACGCGGGCACGTCACTATGGCGGCGCCTTTGTCTTGTGTCCGGACGCGAAATTCACCGGAGAAATGCTCTCGGCCGTGATGGTCCGTGCGCGATCCCGGGTCAGTCTCCTGCGCCGGCTCCTCACTCTGCCGGTGGGACGCCTGCAGCACGAGCCCGGCGTCGAGACCGTGCCTTGCCGGCTGGCCGTCATCCGCAGCGTGAGGCCGGTGCCGGTTCAGATCGACGGTGATCCCTTCGGAACGACTCCGCTCGAGATCGAAGCAGGCGGCGTTCCGTTCCGTCTCATCGTCCCGGCAGAACGAGTCTGACGGGACGTCCGACGGACACGCGATCACACTTTGACCGCATCAAATCCGACGAGCTTGCGGGTCTCTTCATCCCAAAGCTTGAGGCGTGCGCACCTGAAGCTCTCCCATAGCGTCAGGCGGTTCATGTCCTGAAGCTCCGGACTCGCCGCCAGACATTCCGGCAATCGGTAGTAGGGGATCATGCTGTTCAAGTGATGAATGTGATGCATGCCAATGTTGCCGGTGAACCAATTGAGGACCGGGGGCAGCGCATAGTAGGAGCTGCCCTGAAGCGCGCCGACCTGGAACGTCCACTCGTCACCGTGATCCCAAAGGGTGTCCTCGAACTGATGCTGGATGTAGAAGAGCCAGCCGCCGGCGCCGGTCGCGACGTTCAGCATCGGCAGTACGATCAAGCCGAGATTGCCGTAGCCAATGAAGTAGCCGATCGTGCCGTAGACGACGGCGAGTACTACGTTGAGGCCGATGACGCTGCGCCAGGTCTCGGAGAACGGCAACGGATGACCCCAGGGCGAGCGTTGCCAGATGAGGAAGAACAACGGCACTCCGAGCCCGAACAGGAACAGAGGATTGCGATAAATCCGGTACTTGAGCCTCCGGAGCGGAGACAGCGCCCTGTACTCTGCGACCGTCAGCGTCGTGATATCGCCAACGCCGCGCTTCTCGAGATGGGCCGATGTCGCGTGATGCTGGGCGTGCTCGCGTCGCCAGGGATCGTAAGGCGTGATCGTGAGAACGCTCAGCACCCGCCCGACCCAGTCATTACCCGATCGCGTCGGCAGGAACGAGCCGTGTCCGCAATCGTGCTGAATGATGAAGAAGCGGACCAGGAGCCCGCCGCCGGGTATGGCCAAGAGGAGCGTTGCCCAATAATGACTTTCGACCGTTGCCAGCATGAGCGCGACGACGATCGCGAACGGAATGACCGTCTTTATGATTTCCATGATTGCCTGGCGGGGCATGGCGCCTTTGTAGGCATTGCAATGCAGCGCCAGGCGTCGAGCCTGCTCCTTCTGATGCTGGCGTTCCTGGGCTCTGGCTAGGTGAGGGGAGATCGGCCGAACATCAACGTCGCCGCGCTGCAGCGGCTGTGCGAGAGCAGAGCTTTTTGACACGATGGGGTTCCGGTTGAGGTGGGTACGCCGCCGCCGTACGAGTTCTTCGCCGGCACGATAGCAGCTTCGTAATATTTCCCAACGGGCATCGGGTCAAATTCGGCCCGGAGGCTGGCCATCGTGCAACACAAAGGTGTTGATGGACGGCTTTGGGAGGGCTTTCAGTTTCCCCACGGCAGGGCGTAGCCGGCTCCAGAGCGCGAACCGGGCGTCTAAGCACCCCGATAGACGACCTGGTGATTCGCACCGGTGGGCCTCAGGGGGCGCCCCACAGCTCCACGATTCCCTGGCCGATGAAGTTGAGCTTCGTGCGATAGCGAAGCTCGACCCGCTCGACGTAGCGGTTCCGGCCGCTGAGGTCGATGACCGGGCTCGATTGGCCATCGAGCAGCTCGGTGAAGATTGGCACGTACTCGGCCTCGCCGTTTGCGTAGACCACGCGCATTCCCGTGATGCGGACGGCGTGGCGGCGCACGACCAGCTTCAGCTTGCGCACGGGACCGACGCGGGGGCCAATCAGGAATGCATCCTGATCGGAGGCGATGCGCAGTGCGCGGTGCGCGCCGAGCAAGGCCCAGCCGGCATTGTAGCTCCGCCACCGGCCCCGGTCGCCGAGCCATCCGCTCGCGTAGTCGCCGTACACCTCGACCATCGCCCGCCCGCTGCGGCGGTCGGGGCGCGCCTCATAGAGCAGCTCGATGCGCTGGATGAAGCGGTCGCCCCGGAGGTCGATCGCCCGCGTCCGGCTGTTCTGAGGGATCATCGTATAGACTTCCTTCGTGTCGCGCTCTCCGCCGGCGTACACGATGGTGATCTCGCGGATGAAGACATCGTTGTCCGTCACGCGCAGCGCGATGCGCTCGAACTGGCCGAGGTCGTGGCCGACCAGGATGGTGTCGCGATCGACGCCCAGTCCCACGCTCTGGATGCCGAACAACAGCCATCCCGGGGGAGCGCTGCCCGTTCCCACGCCGAGCGACGGACGCGGCTTTTTCGAGATCTGGAGCTCAAGACGGCCGAAACCTGGCGTGAAGCTCGGGCGCTTGGCGACGATGACCTCGACGATGTTGCGCCGCTCGCCGCTCAAGTCGACGGGGGCGCTGGTCTCGCCGTCGCTCACGCGATCAGCGAGCTCGATCCGCTGCACATCGCCGTTGCCGAAGCGGATCTTCACGAACTGAATGACGATCGGGTCTCCAAGCGCGCGGAACCGGATCTGTCCGACTTTTTCGAGGCGCTGGTCTCCACGCAGGAAGATTACGGTCTCGGCGCGCCGGTCATAGGTCTGGACTGCAGCGCGCTCCCAGCGGTCGTTGGCGGCCTGGGGACCTGCGCCGGGCGGGGAACCGCGGAACCGGCGCTCGCCGAGCAGCGTCAGACCGGCTTGACCGGGCCGCCAGCTCGGGCGCTTGATGACGAGGATCTCGACGATCGGGCGGCGGCTGCCTTCGAAGCTTATGGGCGCAGTCTCCTCGCCCGGGCCGACGCGATCGTAGAGGCTGAAGCTCTCGACGCCGCCGTCGGCAAAACGCACTCGAATGGACTCTATGGCAATATAGTCGCCCTCGGAGCGCAGCTTGATCTTCTCGAGCGGACCATCGCGAGGATCGACGCGGAACTGGATCTGTCCGGTGCGCCTGTCGTAAGTCTCTTGCGCGATCGGCTCGAACCGGGCCTCGCCGGGCCCCCAGCGGTCGTATCCGCCGCGATCGTCGAAGCGCTGCTGATCTCGCCCGGCGCCGTAGCTCTGGGCCGAGGCCTCGAAGGCCGTGCCGGCCAAGAGGCCGATGAAGCCGCCGCTGAGGGCAACAGCCAGCAGGGCAAGGAATGTCGCTCTGTTTTGACGCGCCACGGCGTCCTCCCATCATTTTGGCTTCGCGCGAGAGAGCCTGTTTGTCGGAGCCGGCCCGGTCCTTTCCGGCGGCAACGATCCGGCATGAGACTAATGCGCTACCTAGCCGAAAAAAAGACGGGGCCGCTCGTGAGCGGCCCCATCGGCTGCTTCGATCCGTTGAAGCACTTGTCGGCTGCCGGAAGACTGGCGACCGGCTGGCGGGCTCAGGAATGAATGGGCGGCAGATCGACTTCCGGACTCCCCGATTTCGGGCGGGCCCGGAAGTCGAGATCAGACTCTATCCTCAGTGCTGGCCCCAGATCTCGACTACGGCCGGCTTGAAGTCGATAAGCGACTTGCCCGCCTTCAACTTGCCGATCAGGTCCAGGCGGGTGCGGTACTGCACCTTGATGTCCTTGATGGCCGCCTTGCCGGCCTTGAACTCTAGCGGTCCATAGGGCTTGTCGACCTCGACGCGCTCGCGGCCGAACTTGAAAGCCTCGTCGGGACCGCTGAAGAACTTCACTTGCAGCTTGGTCAGCGTAATCGGGCTCTCGCGGACGATGAGGCGCAAGCGCTTGAAGCCGCCTTCGTTTTTGCCAACTGTGATCGCATCCGTGTCGTAGCCGGCGAAGTCGGCCGTCTGGGCGCCGAGCAGCACCCAGCCCTCGTTGTACTGGCGGCCTTCGCCGTTGGGTCCCAGCCAGCCGGACGCGTATTGACCGGAGACCTCGACCCGTGCCTGGCCCTTGAAGTCGGGCTTGGAGCGATAGCTGAGGCGGATCTCCTTGATGAACCGGTCGCCCTTGATGTCGAGCCACTTGGTGCGGCTGTTGGCGGGGATATCGGCATCGACGGCCACCTCCTGCGTCTCGCCGTCGAGATAAGTGACCTTCACCGAATTGATGTGGATGTCGTTCTTGATGACCCTGAGGCGGATGCGGCCGAACTTGCCGAGATTGCCGCCAACCTTGATGACGTCCGTGTCGACGACGAAACCGACGTCCTGATAGCCAAACATCACGTCGAAGCCGTCATACGAGCCGGGCGTGGCTGTATCGGGCTCGTCGCTCGTCGGTCCGGCAACGATATCGCCGCCATCCGCAGCCTTCGCCCGCGCCTTCTTCGCGCCTTCCTTGGTCTGAATGCCGAGCACCTCGACGACGGCCGAGCCCTTGCCGGGCTTGTTGGTGAGGTTCACCTTGTTGATGAAGCGATCCGTTTTCTTCAGATCGATCGGCCGGCTCCTCTCGCCCTGCCTCATATCGATCGCACGGTCCTCGTTGTGCACAGAGCCGTCGCCGTACACGACCTGCACGCGCGAGAGGTCGATCGCGTTCTTCTTCGAACGGACGCGGATGCCACGGAAGGCGCCTTTGGCCTTGCTGACGTCGATCGATGCCCCATCCTTGCTGAGATCGAGCGTTTCCGTCCCGATGACGACGAGATTTTCCTGCGCCTCGGCAACCGAGACTGCGCCGGCCGCCATAATGGCGAGACCCGCGAGTACGAGCCTGCGAAACATGTTGGACTCCCCTGTTAGTTGCCCGAAGCCCCCGGCTTCGGCCTCTCTTTTAACCGAGAGTGAAGGCCAAAAAAAGAGCGGGAGCGAGCAGAAAGTCTCTCGCCCAAGACCGGAGAACGGTGTTTTGCTGAGGCCGCAGCTGTGCAGCCAATTGGAGCGTGAAGGTATCTGGCCGGACTAGTCCGAAATATGGGCGGATGCTGCCGGGAAGATTCCCTGTATTTGGATAGGGTTGGAACAAAAAGAATGGTGGTGGGGCCTGGAACGAAGCTTGGAATCGAGGCGGCGATCGAAATCCTTTCCGTCAGCATGCCCGGCCGGGTTGCAACGGGCGAGGCGGTTCGCCGTCAGCATGCCAATTCTCTGACCTGGATCGCCTGTGAGCCGCCGGACGCTGTCGCGTGGCCGGAGACCCCTCAAGAGGTTGCCGAGGTCGTGCGCCTGGCAGCAGAGTACCGTTTTCCTCTCGTTCCTTTTGGTGCCGGCACCTCGCTCGAGGGGCATGTGAACGCGCCGTTTGGCGGCCTTTCCGTCGATCTGTCGCGCATGAGCCGCATCATCGCCATTCATCCGGGCGACTTCGACGCGGAGGTCGAGGCGGGCGTCACCAAGGATGCGCTCAATGCCCATCTGCGCGACACGGGCCTGTTCTTTGCTGTCGATCCGGGCGCGGGTGGGGCGACGCTCGGTGGAATGGCGGCGACGCGCGCCTCGGGGACGACGACGACACGCTATGGCTCGATGCGCGACAACGTGCTGAGCCTTACGGCCGTCATGGCGGGGGGTGTCATCGTGTCGACCGGAGGGCGTGCTCCGAAATCGGCGGCCGGCTATGACCTGACGCGGCTCATGGTCGGAGCCGAGGGCACGCTCGGCATCATCACCAGCCTGCGCTTGAGGTTGCACCCCGTTCCGGCATCGGTGATGGCTGCGTGCATACCTTTCGCGACGCTCGAAGGGGCGTCTGAGGCCGCCATCGCCGCGCTTCAGGCCGGACTCGCGCCGGCGCGCGTCGAGTTGCTCGATAAAGAGCAAATGCGCGCGGTCAATCGGTATTCCGCCCTCGGCCAGCTCGAGGCGCCGACGCTCTTTGTCGAGGTGCACGGCCTCTCCGGGGCGACGGCGGAGGCTATGAATGGCATTCGCGAGATTGCCATGGATCATGGAGCGCTGAGCTTTACCGCCGCTGCGGGCGAGGAGGAGCGCCGCCGCATCTGGCGGGCCCGGCACGACGCTTTCTGGGCGGTCAAGGCGCTCCGCCCGGGACGGATTGCGCTCGTGACGGACGTGTGCGTTCCGATCTCGAGACTTGCCGAATGCATCGTCGAAACGGCCGCGGATATCCGCAGCTGCGGTCTCGAGGCGCCGATTGTGGGTCATGTCGGAGACGGGAACTTTCACGCCATTCCGCTCGTCGATCCGTCGAACGAGGAGGAGATGCGCGTGGTCCGAGGCTTTCTGGACCGACTGGTCGACCGGGCGCTGGCGATGCAGGGCACCTCGACAGGGGAGCATGGCGTGGGGCAGGGCAAGATCGCGGCCCTCGAAAAAGAGGCCGGGCCGGGGGTCGACGTCATGCGGGCCTTGAAGCGCGCTCTCGATCCCGAAGGGATCTTCAATCCCGGCAAGCTCTTTCGTTCCCTGGAGCGCTGAGGCCGGTTCCTCCCAGCCGGGCCCTTCAAGGAATGTCACCAGATATCTCGACCGGCCCGGAAGGGCCGAACCGGCGCGCGGCTCGAAAAACGGGCCGCGCGTTAGTCTTTTGTTGGTCATGGCGCACAGAAACAGCGCGCCGCTGTCGCCGTCCCGACGAAAGGCGGAACTCGATCGAATTTGAAGGATACCTCTAAGCATTCTTGAGAATATTTCGTGTCAATCTGGCAACGGGTCGAATGGGTATCAGGTCTGGGCTATGGCTGACATTGCGGGGACGGCTGGAAACGACACGCTGACGGGCGGCGCGACGGCCGACGTCATCGACGGCGGCGCAGGCAACGACAATGTTCGCGCAGGGTCCGGCAACGACACCGTCTATGGCGGCGCGGGAAGCGACACGCTGCTGGGTGAGATCGGCGACGATGTCATTTACGGCGGCACGGAAAACGATCTTCTGAATGGCGGGGCTGGCAACGACCGGCTCTACGGCGAGGACGGCAACGACGGCATTTACGGCGGCGGCGGCGACGACGGCATCTGGGGCGGCATCGGCAACGACAATCTGTTCGGCGATGGCGGAAACGACGCAGCTTACGGCGGCGAGGGAAGCGACAAGATCAACGGAGGCGCCGGCAACGACACGCTCGATGGTGGAGCCGGCAGCGACATTCTGAATGGCGAAGCTGGCAACGACGTCTTCGTCATTCGCCCTGGAGATACGGGCGATGTCATCAATGGCGGGACGGGACACGATGTGGTCAGTCTGGAGATCAGCGCCAGTGATGTGACCAGCGGCCTTGTCGCCGATATCGAGGCCTATCAGGCGTGGATGGCGGGTCTCTTGGCGGAGGCCGGCGGCTTGAGCGCTCTTGCTCTGCAAAGCACGGGGCCGAGCTTCCAGTTCGCGAGCCTCGGAGTGAGCGCTGGCGTCATCGAGGAGCTGGTCGTCGTCGTCGACGGCGTTGCTGTTCCCCTCGAAACCCTCACCAATCATGCGCCGGAGCTGGCGGCGGAGGTGGTAGCGGCCACCAATGAGGACACGGCACTCGCCGGCAGCGTCGCGGCCGTCGATGCCGATGGCGACGTTCTGACCTGGAGCGTGGCGGCGGGACCTCTGCACGGCACGCTGTCGCTCGACGCGGCAACGGGCCTCTATTCCTACACGCCGGAGGCAAACTACTTCGGCAGCGACACCTTCGGCGTGACCGTGACCGACGATCTCGGAGCGTCGGCGACGCAGCAGGTGACGGTGACCGTGGCGCCGGTCAACGATGCGCCGGTCGCCGATGCCGAGGTCGCCTACGCGATTCTGGAGGACGGCTCGGTCGGCGGCCAGGCGGCCGCCACGGACGTCGACGGAGATGTACTGTCGTGGAGTGTCGAGGCAGGACCCGCGCACGGCACGCTTTCGATCGACGGCGCGACCGGCGCCTACACTTATTTGGCGGGTGAGAACTACAGCGGCAGCGACGTCTTTACGCTTCGCGTCGCCGATGGAGCCGGCGGTTTCGCCTCGCAGCGCGTGTCCGTCGCGATTGCCGCGGTTGCCGATGCGCCGGAGCTCAGCGTCGCCGACAGTCTGGCTTCCTCGTCCATGACGCTGACCGGCACGGCCGGCAACGACACCATCACCGGAAGCTATGGTGACGACGTCATCTCCGGCGGCAATGGCAACGATGTTTTGCGGGGCGACGGGGCCTCCGGCTGGATCACGGCTCTTCTCAACGTTTCGGCAGCGCTCGTCGATCGTGACGGCTCGGAAACGCTCGCGCTTCTGGTGTCGGGCGTGCCTCTCGACGCCATTCTTTCGGCGGGAACGCGCAATGCGGATGGAAGCTGGAGCCTTACGCCTGCCGATCTCAATGGTCTCAGCATCACCGCATCCAACGGCGCCGAGCTCGATCTCACCGTCTGGGCGGCCTCTACGGAGGCGGACGGCGGCTCGGCCTCGGTCACGGATACGATCCATGTCGCGATTGATCGCGGCACAGGGAGCGACACGATCGACGGCGGGGCGGGCAATGACACGCTCTATGGCGGCGCTGGCAACAACCGGCTTCTGGACGGATCGGGCAATGATTTTGTCTATGCCCAGGCGGGCAATGACACAATCGTCGCTGGCGAAGGCAACGATACGTACGATGGCGGGGCGGGCTTCGACGTGCTCGACATGTCGCTCGCGGCGGGCGCGGTGACCGCGAACCTCATGAGCGGAACGGCAGCGGGCCTCGGCACCGACAAGATCCTGAACTTCGAGGGGTTGATCGGATCGTCGTACTCCGACACGCTGACCGGCAGCAAGTACGACAGCTGGATCTCGGCCGGAGATGGCAACGACAAGCTCTATGGCAACGGCGGCAACGACACGTTGCTCGGCGGCGCGGGCAACGACACGCTCGACGGCGGCTCGGGTAACGACACCTTCGAGGACGGCCCGGGCAACGACTCGGTGAGCGGCGGCTCCGGCAATGACTATATTCTCGCAGGCTCCGGCGACGACAGGTACATCGGTGGATCCGGCTTCGACACGCTCGACTACTCGAGCGCCGGGGCGGCCATCAACGTCGATATCAGCAAGAAGTCGGTTGTCGGCTGGAAAAACGATTTCGTGGACGGTGTCGAGAGGATCATCGGCACCGGCTACGACGACTATTTCAAGGGCAGCAAGGCCGGCAACGTCCTCGAGGGTGGTGCCGGCAACGACACGTTCCGCGGCCTCGGCGGCGCCGATGCCTATACGGGGGGAGCGGGTGCCGACACGTTCGTGTGGTACGTCAAGGACATCGTCAGCGGCGGCGGCACGTATCTCGGCGGCGACACGATCACCGATTTTTCGAGCGAGGACCGTCTCGATCTGCGCGAGTTCACCAAGTCGCTCAAGGGCGCGCCCGTCTCCGATGCGGTGCACGTGACGGAGGGCGCCTTTGGCGTCGTCGTCTCGGTCAAGGCCGGCTCCAAGTTCCAGGATCTCGTCACGTTGCAGGGCGTGCACGGCGTGACGGTGGACTCCCTTCTGGCCGACGGCCTGATCATCGTCTGACGAGCGTTAAGCTTGCGTCAACGTCTCATGCCGGGCGCAGGAGTTCGGCTGGCCCTATGTGGGTCGCCTGCCTCATGGCTTCGCCAATCGTTTAGGACTTGCCTCTAATCTTTCAGATCGGTGGGTGTGCGGCTCCCGGGCCGGATGCCCCCGGCATTCAAGCTCCGGGGACTTTGTGATGCGTACCTCGAGGCGGATGCTGAGGCAGGTTCGTCGCGCCATCGGCGCGGCGTTCCTGCTCGGCGGCTGCGCCCATGTCCTGTTTCTGGCTGTGCCGCTCTACGCGATGGCGGTGCTCGAGCTTGGCCTGGGCGCCTCCGGCACGGATGCGCTTCTTCTCTATTCAGTCCTGGCGCTGACTGCGGTTGTTGCGGCTCTTCTTGCGGATTGGTCCCGGCGAGCCATTCTCGTGCGTGCGGGTCTTTGGCTCGAACACGAGCTCGGCCGGCACACGTTGGAGAATGCCATTCGCGTTGGCCGCGCAGGCGGCGAGCTGCACCGGGATATGCGATCGATCGGCAGGTTCGGCGGCTCACTCGCTTCGGGGGTGGCAGCCACTGCGCTCGACGTGCCGTGGACCGTGCTGTCCGTCATGGCAGCAGGGCTCGTGCATCCTTTCTTTGGTGCGATCGCGCTCGCTGCGATGCTCTTGCTCCTCTCGGCGGCTCTAATCGAGGCCGGCCCGGCAAAGGCCTCGCTTCAGAAAATTCGTCACGCCAGAGATGGATCGGAACGCTGGCGCCAATCGATAGCGGACCGGCTGCAATTGGTCCCGGCCCTTGGGCTTGCAGAAGGTGCGTCCGCCCACTGGGAGCTTCTCAACCGTCCGTCGGTGGCCGCGAGTTGGACCCACGGCAAGCGCGGGGCGAGACGGCACGCCTTCTCATCGCTGGTCGTGCTCGGCACATGTCTCGCCGTTCCGGCTGCGGGGGCGTGGCTCGTCATGCACGGCGAAGCTCAAGTAGCTGCGGTTGCCGCCGCTTTTCTTCTGACGGAGCGAATTCTGTCGGTGCTGACATTCGTCGCGGCCGAGGCCGGGACGCTCAGGACTGCCTGGGCCGGCTATCGACGTCTCATGGCGCTTCCGCAGGACGCCGTGCGTCCTCGCGGGCTAGATCGCGCCATCGCAGGGGGGCATCAGCTCATTCTCCACGAGGTAGCATTCGGCCTCGAGGGTTGCCCGCGTCCGGTTCTGGACGGTGTGAGCCTGTCGCTGAGGCCCGGCGAGTTGGTAGCAATCACGGGAGCGAACGGCTCCGGCAAATCGGTGCTGACGGCCCTGATAGCCGGCGCTCTCGATCCGGCGTCCGGAACGGTCGAGATCGACGGCATCCCGGTCGCGCGCCGGCAGCGTTCCGGCGAGCCGTCGCCGGTCGGCTACCTCCCCGAGGAGCCGCTGCTGTTCGAAGGCACGGTCAGCGACAACATTTGCGGCTTTCGCGAAGCGCCCCGCGAGGCGGTCGAGGCGGCCGCGCTGCGCGCAGGCGTCTACGAGATCATCGAGCGCTTGCCGCAGGGGTTCGCAACGCGCGTCGATGCAACGGGTTGCCCACTGTCGCGCCTCGAGCGGCGCTCCATTGCCCTCGCGAGGGCTCTCTTCGGCACGCCTCAGATCGTTGTTCTCGATGCTCCGGAGCTCGGCCTCGACGAGATCGCATGCGAGCGGCTCATGCAGATGATGATCGAGCTCAGGAACGAGGGCGTTTCCCTTGTTCTTGCCACGATGAGCAACCGCCTGCTTCGCATGGCCGATACCATCGGTGTGCTCGATGGCGGCAGGCTGCATCTCGAGCGGCAGTCCGGCAGGGGCGCGATCAGCACTGGTGCGTGCCGGCTCGATCAGCGGCCGCCTCGGGCAGCGTAGACCATAGGATTGCGGCCACATGAGCCTCAAATTGCGACAGTCCAACCGGAGAGTGCGGGAGACGCCAACGCTCGATATTCTGGGGCCGCTCTTGGCGGGGACTGCTGCGGTGCTCCTGGGCTTCGGCGCCTGCTTCGGCGCGGCCGCCTACGCAAGGATCGACACGGGCGTCGCCCTTGCCGGGGCCCGAATGATCGACGACGAGGTCACCATCATCTCGCACCCGCGGGGCGGCGTTGTCGGCGCCGTGCATGTGATTGAAGGTCAGCACGTCGGCGCCGGCGATCCATTGGTCAGCTTCGAGACGGGGTCGATCGACGAGGAGATCGGAGCCCTCAAGGCCAAGCTGGAGGCCTCGGCGCGGCAGCTCGAAAATGCGCGCCTCGAAGCCTCAACGATGGCTGATCTCGTGGGGCGCAAGCTCGCAGGCCCCTCCGAGGTCGAGGCTTTGCAGCGCAAAGTGGCGGAGATCGAGCGCGAGGCAGCCGGACTCACCCTGCGCATCCGGAGTGCGGAAGCATTGCTCGAGCAGTCCGTTCTGCGCGCCGCCGTCCCAGGGCGCGTGCGCTCCATCACCCCGATTGCCAGAGGTAGCTCTGTCACCCCGGGGGCTGTCTTGCTCGAGATTGCCTCCGATAACGCAAGAGTGCTCGTCGAGGGCCGGCTCGCGGGGAGAATTCCGCCGGTCGGCCTCTTCTCCGGATGTCCCGCCGTACTGTGGCCTCAGGGCCGGGAGGACGGCGGGCGTCTCGCGTCACTGACGGGAAAGGTTGTTCGCGTCGCAGCGGCGACAGGCAGTCTGAATGGCGCTCCAGAGCTCTCCGTTCGGATCGAGCTCGACAGTTCGCGCGCCGATCTCGTGAAGCGGCTCGACGAGCCTCTGCTTTCACGGATGGATGGCTTCGTGCAGACCGGCACCACAACCGTGCTCGACCGGCTTTCAGGCGCTGTTGCGGATCGTGCAAGTGAGCTCTTCGAGAATTGAACGAGTTGGAGAAACAAGATGTCTGAGTACAGCAGGAGCACCATCTTATTCAACGCCACTGGCATTGGACTTGGCGTGTTTCTGGCGGGCTATGTCATCAAGGCCGCGCTCATCACGGAAAGCGCACCCATTTGCAGCCCGCGCTATTCCTCGGCGATGGAGTTCGCTCTCAATTCCGAGACCGGCACCGCGATGACACCGATCGAGCTGCAGGCCCGGACCGGCTTTCAGAGTTGGGGATTGCTCGAGAACGCGTCCGTGGTGGAAGGCGCCGGGGCTCCCCAGTCCTCCGTCATGCAGGTTGCACTTCACGAAGGGACCGGCTCGATCTACCAGGAGGGCGTGAAGCCGGGTGGCGTTCGCTATCAGTGGAACCCGTCGGGAATGAATGGCGCGGCGGCGGCGTGCCTCACATACTCGGTGTGGATGCCGGAGGAATTCGATTTCGGACAAGGCGGTGTTCTGCCTGGATTGTTCGGCGGCGAGAAGTACGATCCGAAGGCCAGAGCCAACGGCACGAACGGATTTGCCGCGCGGTTCGTCTGGCGCAACGGCGGTCTTGGTGAGCTCAGCGTCCAGATCCCCGATCTCGCGGCATTGAATGCCGAGAAAGGCGGCGGCAAGATCGACGTCGATTTCCCGGTCGATCCCACGGCCCTTTCCGTGACGATCGGATCGGCAGGTTTCTTCCTGCCGCGCGGACGCTGGATGTCCTTCGAGCAGGAGCTCGTCCTCAACAGCCCCGGCCAGGCCGATGGTCTCGTCAGGCTTTGGATGGATGGCGTCCTTCGCGTCGAGAAAACCGGTCTCGTGTGGCGAACGGACGAGACCCTCACGCTGACGGGCGTGACGGGCGATGTCTCCTACGGCGGGCTCGACAGCGATGCCGTGGCGCCGGCCGATACGGCAATTCAAATCAGTCCGATCTCCGTGCGCTGGAACTGACGCGGTCCATGATGGAGGTAAGGCTTGCGCCGCGCTCCGTCGCAGCGTTCATGCTGGCCGGCCTGAGCAGGCTCTCCTACCCCAATAAATCGCGCAGCCACGGGATGAGCGGCAGATCTGCCGGCGGCATGGGATAGCCGGCGAGGCGGCTCGCTGGCACCCACGCCACCTCCTGACCCTCGCGCGGCGTCAGCTCGCCCTCCCATGAGCGGCACAGATAGAGCGGCATCAGGAGATGAAACGTCTCGTATGCGTGGCTCGCGAAATTGAAGGGCGCGAGGCACTCGAGTGAGACGTCGATGCCGAGCTCCTCGTGAAGCTCGCGCCGGAGTGCGTCCTCCGGCGTCTCGCCATCATGGACCTTGCCGCCGGGAAACTCCCAGAGGCCGGCCATGCTCTTGCCCGCTGGGCGCTTGGCAATGAGCACACGGTTGTCCCGGTCAACGAGGGCTGCGGCAGCGACAATGAGGATCGGCCGGTTCGGGGCGGATATCGCTGACATTAGCGGGATCAACTCGCGTTCATTGGCTGACAAGGTCGCGCAGCGAGAAACTCTCGCTCGGATACGTGACGTCGGTCAGCACCCATTTGGCCTCGACCTTGCGGGCCAGATAATCGATGGCCGTCTCTCGGCCTTCCTGCATGAAGGTGATCTTGATGGTTGCCTCGGCATCGGAGATCTGGTCGATCCTGGCGTCGATCGTCTTCTCGATGGCCTCGACATCGGGATCCTGCGAGTTCGTCATCCAATCGAAGTCGAGCACCGAATCCTCGGTCCGGCTGCTGGCCTTCTTGTAAGCCTTGGCGAAGGCCGGATCGAAATGCGCGACGACGGGTGCCGGGTCGTCCTCCGTGGTCGTCGTCACGATCAGCCTGGCGAGCGCGCTCAAGGCGGGATCCGTGGCGCCCGCCCATTCTCGAGAGAGCGCGAGCAGAGTGATGGCCAGGACCAGTCTCGCAAATACTTTGAGCATCGCCGAAGCCCCCGCCCCGCCTTCACTTTAAAGTATGCTCCTTTCAGCGCCTCTCCAACAGGTACACGGCTTCCTCGACGTGCTTCAAGCCGCGTTTGCGCAAGTGGTCGCTGCGCGCGATGCCCTCCCGCGCCTCGGCGAGTTGAACGCGAAAATCCCGGCCGAACAGCATGTTGACCTCTTCCCGCCCGACCGGGAACGGCGGCCCTTCCATGGCCGAGGGATCGTAATCGAGGGCAACCAGCATGACCGGGACGCCGGCGGGGGTCAGCGCTGCGAGCTTCGCCGCATATCGGGGCTGAAGCACGCGCGGCATGGCGACGAGGGCCGCTCGGTCGTAGACCGCCCGGATGCGCCGCGTCGCGGCTTCCGGCATGGCGAAGAAGTCGCCGCACCAGAGCTCGTAGGGTCCGGCGCGCTTCAGTTTGAAGGGCTCGATATGCTCCTCGCCGGGCCGGCGGCTCAGGTCGGCGAAGAAGGAATCGACCGCGAGCTCCGAAAGCTCGTTGCCGATGACCTCGTGTCCCTGCGCCGCGAGCCACACCATGTCGAGGCTCTTGCCGCAGAGCGGCACGAACACTCGAGAGCCCGCCGGGAGACAGAGTCCGGGCCAGTGCTTCACCAGCAGGTCGTTCGTGGCTTTCTGATGAAAGCCGATATCGGCGCGCTGCCAGCGCTCGTGCCAGAATTGCGGGTCCATGCACGCCTCCTCCCCTTACGCCGTTTTGTCTGAAATCTGGAGTGAGACGGTGAATTCGTTTGGCGCTGTTCGTCGATGTTGTTGGGGCCGCTCCAGCCGCCCGGCAGGCCCTCTGCTGATTCTCATGACGGCCCTTTCTCTACTGTTGAAGAGCAGCGGTCTTGTCTCCGATCCCCCTCCCCTCGATGGCGAGGGGAACCGCGGCAACATCAATCCCGAGCCGAGCCATCAGAGCGCTTTCCACGTAGGTTGGGTCAAGGCCCGCTTCTTCAGCGGGCCGCGGCCCAACGACTTTAGTGCACGCCGTGAGATGTTGGGTCGCGCTACGCTTGCCCCAACCTACGGCAGTCCGATTCGCATCAGGCGGAAAGCGCTCTAGCTTCGGTAATCCGCATTGATGCTCACGTAGCCGTGCGTGAGGTCGCAGGTCCAGACGGTGGCTGAGGCCTTGCCGACCCCGGCATCGACGCGGATCAGGATCTCGGCGTTCTTCATATAGGCGGCGAGGGTCGTCTCGTCGTACTCCTCGGCCCGCTCGCCGTGGCGCGCGACGCAGTGCTCGCCGAACCAGATCGAGAGCTTGTCGCGGTCGGCGGCCTCGCCGGACTTGCCGACCGCCATCACCACCCGGCCCCAGTTCGGATCTCCGCCGGCAATGGCCGTCTTGAGGATGGGAGAATTGGCGCAGGCGCGCGCGATGTTGCGGGCCGCACTCCAGCTCTTGGCCCCTTGCACCTCGAAGGTCACGAATTTGGACAACCCCTCGCCATCCTTGGCGATCTGGATGGCGAGATCGCGCATCAGGTCGTGGAGCGCGGCCGAGAAGCCGGCGAGCTTCTTGGCGCCTTTCTTGGTGATGGGCTTCTGCCCGCGAGCCGCCGCTCGTCCGGTCGCGAACACGAGGCAGGTGTCGCTCGTCGACGTGTCGCCGTCGACGGTCATGCAGTTGAAGGTCGTCCTCGCGTGCTCCGAGACGAGCGCCTGCAGCGCTTCCGCGCCGATGGCCGCATCCGTGAAGATGAAGCAGAGCATCGTCGCCATGTCGGGCGCGATCATGCCGGCACCCTTTGAGAAGCCGTTGATCGTAACCTCGGTGCTGCCGATCAGTGCGCGGCGCGTGGCGAGCTTGGGGTAGGTATCGGTGGTCATGATGGCGCGGCTCGCGGCCTCGAATGCGTCCGGCTTGGCGTCGGTCGCAAGCCCGGCGAGGAGGTGGGCGAACTTGCCGGCGTCCATCGGCTCGCCGATGACACCGGTCGAGGCGAGAAAGACCTCGTGTGGAGCGCAGCCGGCTGCCGCCGTGCCAAAGCTCGCCGTCAATTCAACCGCCTCCCGGCCTTTGCGGCCGGTAAAGGCGTTGGCGTTGCCTGAGTTGACGACGAGGATGCGCGCCGAGCCCTTCTTGAGGCTCTTCCTGCACCAGAGAACCGGCGCCGAGGCGGTCTTGGATTGTGTCAGCACGCCGGCCGCCGCGGTGCCCTCGTCGAGGACGGCGACCATGAGGTCGGTGCGGTTCTTGTAGCGGATGCCGGCCTCGGCGGTCGCGAAGCGCACGCCCGCAATCGGCGGCAGCTTGACGAGCTCCTTGGGAGCGAACGGAGAGACGGAGGAGACGTTACCCATGAGCGAACCATCGCAATCGAGACATCTGAACGATCGCCCCTGATCCGGCATTGCTTGGCAGTGCGAGGGCAAAGGGCGGTTGGACCTCTTTCACGAAACAGATCGGGCCGCCACAATCAAGCGGCCCGGTCAGGTGTCATGAACGTCGGGGCAACAGTCGGGCCGCAAAAAGGGGCTACTCCTTCTTCTGCTGCTGGCCCTTTTGCATCTTTTCACGCATCTCGCGCATCTGGGCTTCCAGAGCATCCTTCGCTTTGGCGTCGTCCTCGACCTGCTTCCTGATATCCGGGTCGACGTACTCGATCTTAGCCTTGCCGCGCAGTCCGCCGAGCTGCTGCTCGGCCTGCTGCTTGATGAGCGCGCCGAAGATCTGTCCCTTGATCTGCTCAAAAGCCGGAGGCGGCTTCTGGCGGCGGTCTTCCAGCTTGATGATGTGCCAGCCGAACTGGCTCTGCACGGGCTTGGAGACCTCGCCTTTCTTCAAGGCGAAGGCCGTCTGCTCGAACTGGGGAACCATCTGGCCGCGGCCGAAGTAGCCGAGGTTGCCACCGTCCTCTTTCGAGCCGGCATCGGTCGAGCTTTCCTTGGCGAGGGCCGCAAAATCGGCTCCGCCAGCAATCTTCTGGGCGATGGCTGTGGCGTCGGCCTCGCTCGCGACCAGGATGTGGCGCGCCTGGACCTCCTCCTCGGGCTTCATCATCTTGATCTGCTGGTCGTAGAAGATCTGGGCGGCGGTGTCGTCGATGGCGCCCCGCACAGCCTTGTTAAAGTAGGCATCACGCATGGCGCGCTTCTTCATGTAGGAGAGGCGGCTCTCGAAGTCGGGCCCCTGATCCAGCTTCTCGGCTTTGGCGGCGGCGGCCAAAAGCTCCGTCTCGATCAGGTATTCGAGCAGATAGCGGCGCTTCATCTCGGGCGCCACGCTGCCGAGATCGGCGCCCACCTCCTGGTCGGCGAACGAAAGATCCATCTCGGTGATCGATTGACCGTTGACCGTGGCAACGACCTTTGCCTCGTCGGCCTCCGCGGGCGGGCAATAAACGGCGGCAGCAAGGAGGCACGCCGCGGAGAGGGCGCGAGCGATCGGGTGCGGCATCGAGTGGGTCTTTCCGTAGGGTTGATCGGGGGAGAAGCCAGGAGGCATCGCTGCCGTGATCGTTATGAGCTGGCGGCGCATCCTTAGACCCCGCCCAAGCGTCTGCCAAGCCAAAAGGCGGCCCGGCGCGGTGCGGTATTCCTGCTATGTTCCGGGCGGATCAAGGTTTGGCCGGGGCGGCTTCATGCCGATTTTCGGGCGCCCGACCGCGTTGACAATCGGACCCCCCGATCCTTATGTGTTCGCCCGCGCAACACGTGCTTCGGGCCAGGGCCCGGGCGTCAGTGGTTTATCGCTTCTCTCGTGAACAGCGGCCACCTGAGCGCGGCCCCCGAACGCAGGGACTCGGAGCCGCTGACAAGGCTTGTCTCCCGGCGCGTCTTAGAACGTCAAACGGCTCCGGCCGGCTGCGAGTGGCTCGCCCCTCGCTCTTGAGGAATATTCGAATGCTTTCCATCGGCTCGCTTGCGGCGAAGATCTTCGGCAGCGCCAACGATCGAAAGGTCAAGGCGCTGCGTCCCCGGGTGGATGAGATCAACGCGCTCGAAGCCGAGCTGGAGAAGCTCACCGACGACGATCTGCGTCAGCGCACGGCGGCGTTCCGGGAGACGATTGCCGGCGGCGCCGAGCTCGACAGCCTCCTCGTCCCGGCCTTTGCGACGGTGCGGGAAGCCGCCAAGCGCACGCTCGGACAGCGTCACTTCGATGTCCAGCTCATCGGCGGCATGGTGCTGCACAAGGGCGACATCGCCGAGATGAAGACCGGCGAAGGCAAGACGCTCGTCGCCACGCTCGCCGTCTATCTCAATGCGCTGGCCGGCAAGGGCGTCCACGTCGTGACCGTCAACGACTACCTCGCCAGGCGCGACGCCGAATGGATGGGCCAGGTCTACAAGTTCCTGGACCTCACCGTCGGCTGCATCGTGCACGGGCTGTCGGACGCCGATCGCAAGGCGGCCTATGCCTGCGACGTGACCTACGGCACCAACAACGAGCTCGGCTTCGACTACCTGCGCGACAACATGAAGATGCGCAAGGACGAGATGGTCCAGCGCGGACATGCCTTTGCCATCGTCGACGAGGTGGACAGCATTCTGATCGACGAGGCGCGCACGCCCCTCATCATCTCGGGCCCGGTCGAGGACCGTGCCGATCTTTATAACGCCGTCGACGCGAAGATGAAGGAGCTGATCGCGGCGCACGACGTGATCGAGCGCGACCTCAGGAAGAAGCACGCGGGCGATGCCGAAGGGCTGAAGGAAGCGATCAAGACCGAGGGCTATTACGAGCTCGACGAGAAACAGCGCCAAGTCTCGCTCAACGAAACCGGCAACGAGCGCATGGAGCAGGTGCTTGCCGAGGCCGGCATTCTCAAAGGCTCGCTCTACGACATCGAGAACGTGACCGTCGTCCACCACGTCAATCAGGCCTTGAAGGCTCACAAGCTGTTCCAGCGCGACAAGGACTACATCGTCAAAGGCGGCGAGGTCATCATCATCGACGAGTTCACGGGCCGCATGATGCCGGGCCGGCGCTACTCGGAGGGCCTTCATCAGGCGCTCGAGGCCAAGGAGCACGTCGAGATCCAGCCCGAGAACCAGACGCTCGCCTCGATCACGTTCCAGAACTATTTCCGTCTCTACAAGAAGCTCGCCGGCATGACGGGTACGGCCGCCACCGAGGCCAACGAGTTCATGGACATCTACGGTCTCGACGTGCTCGAGATCCCGACCAACCTGCCGGTCGCGCGCGCCGACGAGGACGACGAGATCTATCGCACGCAGAAGGAGAAGCTCGCCGCCATCGTCACGACCATCGCCGACTGCTACCGGCGCGGCCAGCCGGCCCTCGTCGGCACCACCTCGATCGAGAAGTCGGAGCTGCTCTCGGCGCTCCTCATGAACAAGACCTACATCCGCGACCTCGGCCAAACGCTCGTCGCGCAGGCGGGCAAGCTCAAGGGACCGAAGAAGGACGGAAAGATCACGCCCGAATCCGAGCTCAAGGCCTATTTCGACGACATGGGCGCCTATCTCGGAAGTCTCGCCGCCGGCAAGAACGCGGAGCCCATTCCCCATCGCGTCCTCAATGCGCGCTTCCACGAGCAGGAGGCCATGATTGTTGCCCAGGCCGGCGTGCCGGGCGCCATCACGATTGCGACCAACATGGCCGGTCGCGGCACCGATATTCAGCTCGGCGGCAATACCGAGTATCGCCTGAAGGGCTGGATCGCCGAGGAGACGGCTGCCGAACGCGCGCCCGACGACAAGGCGATTGCCAAAATGCGCGCCGAGATCGAGGCGGACGTCAAGGAGAAGAAGAAGGTTGCGCTCGACGCGGGCGGCCTCTACGTGGTCGGCACGGAGCGTCACGAGAGCCGGCGCATCGACAATCAGCTGCGCGGCCGCTCTGGCCGCCAGGGCGACCCGGGCCGCTCGAAGTTCTATCTCGCGCTCGACGACGACCTGATGCGGATCTTCGGCGGCGAGCGCATGGACGGCATCCTGAAGACGCTGGGCCTTCAGGAAGGCGAGGCCATCACCCACCCGTGGATGAACAAATCGCTCGAGACCGCGCAGAAGAAGGTCGAGCAGCGCAACTTCGACATCCGCAAGCAGATTCTGAAATACGACGACGTGATGAACGACCAGCGCAAGGTCATCTTCGATCAGCGCATCGCCATCATGGCAGAGGACGACGTGTCGGAGACGGTGGCGGGGCTTCGCCATCAGGTGGTCGAGGATCTCATCAAGCGCTACATCCCCGAGAAGGCCTATGCCGAGCAGTGGGATACGGCGACTCTCAAAGAGGCGGCCGCCGGCATCTTCGGGCTCGATCTGCCGATCGAGAAATGGGCCGAGGAGGAGGGGATCGCCGACGAGGAGATTGAGGAGCGCCTCATCAAGGCTGCCGACGGGCGGGCGGCGGCCAAGGAGCGCGAGCTGGGGCCAGAGCTCTATCGCGAGATCGAGAAGATGGTGCTCCTGCAGACGCTCGATCACCTGTGGCGCGAGCACATCGTGACCCTCGAGCATCTGCGCCAGGTGATCGGCTTCCGCGCCTACGGCCAGCGCGATCCCTTGAACGAGTACAAGGGCGAGGCGTTCGTGCTGTTCGAGAATCTCCTGGCGCGCCTGCGCGAGGCGACGACGGGCCAGCTCATGAACGTCGAGCTCGCGCCGCGCGAGGCTCAGCCCGCTCTCCAGCCCGTCGAGCTGCCGCCGATGGAGGGCCATCACATCGACCCGGCAACCGGCCTCGACGAGATGAGCGCCGGCGCGCCCCCGGGCCTGCCGCCCGAGCTGGCAGAGGAATTGCGCATGGTCGATCGCGCGATCGCAGCGCGCGGACGCGGGGCGCGCGCCCGTGCGGAGCCGGTGAAGCGGGCTCCTCTCCAAACTCGGAAGAGCGAGGGCTCGGTCGATCCCGGTGATCCCGCCACTTGGGGCCGCGTCTCACGCAACGCCCCCTGCCCGTGCGGCTCCGGCAAGAAGTACAAGCAGTGCCACGGCAAGCTCGAGTAGAGCCATCGAGCGGACGCCTCTCTTTCCGTCGCGCTCGTGTGCGCGAATGGGGAAGGAGTGAGGCACAGGCGAGGCTTGCAAGATCGAGCCATTTGCTAAGCCCCTGCCCTCGAGAGGAAGGGATGCGCTTGCCGTACTGGTGTCGCTTGCGTTCGCCGTCGTGCAGCCGGCGAGAAAAGGGGCTACAGAGAGTGGCGCAGGCCTCGTCGTGCTCTCTGTGCCTACGCCAGCTCCACTGCCGTCTCGATTGCAAGGTCTGCGGCCTCGGCGAGGCATTCGCCAAGCGTTACGAGTTTGAAGCAGGGCATCGCTCCCGTCCGGTCCTCCTGGCGGAGTACGAGCTTGCGCGCCAGCACGACGGCCGCGAGAGCCGGCACGTAGGGACCATGCCCGCGGCGCGCGATGAGATGCCAGCCGATGGTGAGGGCGGTTCCTCCCAGATCGCGCCCACGCATCGATACGGTCATGCCGCCCGCGTCCGTACCAAGAAACGAGAGCCGCCGTTTCAACGCAAGCAGGGGACGCGCCAGCCGCTCGGGGGTGCGCAGAATGCCCGCCCGCACCAGCCACGACACGCCCCACAGGCCGAAGTGAAACAGGGGAACCTCCGCGCCCGCGCGCGTCGCGAGCGCTTCGAGGCCCGGATGGGCGACCGGCAGGAGATCGAGATCGGGCACCTCGACATGCCCCATCCAGCGCGGTCCGAGCGCACCGATCCGCCTCCGGCAAAGGCCCTGCCAGCCATGGACGGTGTGTGTTCCGGAGCGCGTTCGCACCTCGATCGGGCGGCCGGCGTAGGAGAGCACCGAGGCCGTAGTCGCTTCACCCGGATCGAAGCTGTTGCCGGGCGAGATGCAAATCTCGACCGCCTCGAGCCGACTGAAGCGGTTCTCGAAGGCGGCGATCACGGCCGAGGAAAGAGCCGGCACCGTGCTCGCGCCTGAAGTGACGAGCACGCCTCTCTGCCGGGCATCCGCGTCGAGCAGGGTGATGCCCGAGACGAAGGCGCGGGCGTCCGCGAGGTCGATGTAATGGCAGCCGGCATCGATGGCGGCACGCGCCAGCGCATAATCCTGCGTCTGGAACGGCCCCGAGGCGTTGATCACGACAGTGGGCGAGCCGAGCCTTGCGAGGCGATCGGGCGTGAGCGCGCCAGCGTCGGCAACGGCGTGTGCAACTTTGGCATGAGCTGCGGCGCGAAGCGCGGCGGCGGTCCCGGCGGCCCGTGCCTCGTCGCGACCGGCGACGATGATTTCGAGCTCCTTGCTTCGCGCCAATCGCTCGGCCACCCGCCGGCCGAAGGCGCCCGAGCCGCCGACGATCAGAATGCGTGCCGGAATGGTCGACGTCTGGCTCACCTACTTCCGGCTTTTGCCGCCGCCCTTACCCGGTCCCTGCTCAGGGCCCTGCGTGTGGGAGGAATCCGATGCTGCGGCCATCACAGGAGAAGCGTGCGCGCCTGGGCCGGACCCTGCCCCCGCCAGCGCCTCGGCGTGGGCTGCTCCGTGTCCGGCAATGCGGTCCGAGAGGGCGAGCAGCACGCTCGACAGCACGAACACGAAGTGGATGGTGACGAGCCAGAACAGCGTGCGCTCGTTCTCGGGGGACACGGTCCTCAACGCCATGAACTGCTTCAAGAGCTGAATGGCGGAGATGGCGACGATCGAGGACAGGAGCTTCAGTTTCAGCGCGCCGAAGTCGATGGTGCCCATCCACTCGGGCCAGTCCTTGTGAGCCGAATGGTCGATCTTGGAGACGAAGTTCTCATAGCCGGAGAAAATGACGATGATGAGCAGCGAGCCGGTGAGCGCCAGATCGACGAGCGCGAGCACGCCGAGGATCACGTCCGACTCGGACAACGTGAAGGCGCCGAGCGCGAGGTGGAGGAACTCGCTCCCGAATTTGACGAGCAGAACCGCAAGCGACAGCGCGAGGCCGAGATAGAAGGGCGCCAGCAGCCAGCGGCTCGCAAAAACGATGCTTTCGAGAAGATGCTCGGTCTTTTCAGCGTAGGCGCGCCACATCGGAGAAGCTCGTCCCTGTCTTGACTGATCGAGCCTCTCCTTTTGCACGGGGCGGCGACCCGCGGCAAGCCGGAGCCTGTCAGAGCCGCTTCAATTTGGGTCGGGTTAACGATCCTTCGAGGCAACCCTCGCGAAACGCGCTGGCATTTCCTTCCCGGCGCGTTGAGCACGGCCCCGCTCGAGAGCCGCGAAGCGGCGGCAGCTTGCGCGCCTCAAGTCGCATTTCAGCTCCTCGACGGCCTGATCGGCCTTGCCAGTGCGCTCGGCCGAAAGCTGCGGGATGAGCTCGTACTCGCGATCAGGATCGATTTTTTCGGCGGCTTTCGGTGGCCCCTGCTCGGGATCGGCCGCCGGATTTGGCAACAATCGTGGGGCGTGCCGGCCGGGCAGAATCGCTGCCGCCGAGTGTATCTGACTGGGTCGCAGGGCCTCTTCCCGGGGCGGCTTCTGCGGTTCCGGAGTCCGCTCGAGACTCGCCCGCGCCTGCGGTTGCGCCTCGTCCGGGTGGTCCGGTCCCCGTTCCGGGCTCGTATCCCGCTCTGTCGGAGCCAGCCGCCGGGACGGGAGCTGGACAAGCCATGCGGATGCGTCCGAAGCTCGGATGGCGGCGGCCGTCGCGCCGCACACCGCTAAAGGGAGCGGGGTGCCCGCCTCCGCCGGGCTTGCATCATCGACGTGATAAAGGCCGTTGCAGACGCTGATGCGCGGCGGCCGGCGTGTGCGCTCGAAACTGTCGTAGCCTTCCTTGAGATTGGCCCAGAACTCCTTCCAACTGCCGTCCTGTCCGGCGGTCATGTTCTCGCGCGTCATGCGGAAGGGAAACACGTGCACGGGCACGTGATACTGGCCGCCGCGCAACGCCGCCGAGGTGAGCTGGAATATCTCGAGCACGACGGCATCGGTCATGGCGAAGCAGCCGACCGAGGAGCAGCCGCCATGCACGAGGATATAGGAGCCGTCGCGTTTCAAGGATTCGTCGAAGGCGTTTGGAAAGCCGAGATTGAGCGCGTGCCGCCAGCGCCCCAGCCGGTGCAGCTGCCGCGACGTGATCGTGTAGAAACCCTCGGGCGTCTGCTTGTCGCCTTCACGAAGCTTGGGTCCCAGCGTGCCCGACCAATTGCAGATGGGATAGGTCGCGAACAGCTCGTAGGTGCCCTCTTTCTCCATCCACAGCTCGAGCTCGGACTGCGCCTTGAAGATGCGGATGAGGATCGGCCGGCCCTTCTTGAGGCCCTTCTCGGCGAGCCGCTGCTCGAGGCGGCTCGTGTCGGGCGTGCCCGGCAGCGGCACGCGCCCTCCGGCATAGGCGCGCTGGCGCTCGATGCGATCGGCGGCGACGTCTTTGAGCTCGATGGAGAGAGCGTGTGCGGCGCTCGACAAAAGCGCCCCGAGTGTCAGAGCCAGTGGGAGCGCGAAGGCTCCGCTCCGGAACTTCCGAGTGCCGGTTGGCACGACGCTACTCCTCACGATGACATCAAGGCTCTAGACATTCTGCCAAATGATCCTTGCGCGCATGATAAACCGGCAAACCCGGTGGCGCCAAGGGTTGCGGGAGCATAACGCCTTGCGGAGCTGAAGTTTTCCACCAAACCATCACTCGATTGCCACGCGCGCCTAGTGTTCTGGCACATTCATAAGAGTCCAGCTGTCATCCTCGGGCTTGTCCCGAGGATCCAGCTATCCGCTTGCTCCGTCGGGTGCTGCGCGATGGATGGCCGGGACCCCCGGCCTCCGCCGAGCGCAGGCAAGCCCGGCCATGACATCGGGTGCCAAATGAATGAGTCGGAACGCTAGATGAGGGCGGGGCGATCACTCCATAATGCTCTTAGAGAAGCTAACTCGTTCAGATGCCAAGTTGGGTTAATAGACTTGGTTACCGCACCACCCCTGTCAGAAAGGCTGGTAAGCGCTTTTCCGAGATCCTCCGACACGCCCCCAGGTTCGCGCGGCTACACGCCGCCCTTTCGCTTGGCTTCGGAGCATTTCACCTCGATCGCCGCGCTGCCGTCGAGAACGGCGCCGGCCGAAGCGAAGACGTAACTTCGTCCGCAGACGCTGACCTTCGGCGGCAGGAGCTCCGCCTCGAACAGGTCGTTGCCCGCTTTCAGCGAGCGCCAGAAGTCGACGAGCGGGCCGTCGCGTCCGGCCAGGTTCTCCTCGGTCATGCGGAACGGGAACACCTGCACCTGGAACCGCTTTTGTCCGCGATCGAGGGCCGCGGTGATGAGGCGCCAGATCTCATCGATCACAGGGTCCGTCATGGCAAAGCAGCCGATCGACGAGCAGCCGCCGTGCACCATGAGGAGCGATCCGGTGCGGCCGTGCGCGCGGTCGAACGCGTTCGGGTAGCCGAGATTGAACGAGCGGTGCCAACGGCTGTTCGGGTTGAGCGCCTTGGCGTCGACAGCATAGAATCCCTCGGGTGCCTGATGATCGCCCTGCCGGATCTTGGGCCCGAGCCGTCCGGACCAGCGGCAAACGGGATAGGTCGCGAAGCGGTGAAATCGTCCGTCGCGCAGCATCCACAGCTCGAGCTCGAAGTCTCGCTTGAAGAGCCGGATGAGCACGGGATGGCCGAGAGCCAGACCGTGCTCGGCGAGCCTTTCGTTGAGGCGCTCGAGATCGGGCGTACCGGGAAGCGGCCTGCCGAGCGAGGCAAGCCCTCTGCGCCGTGCGCGCTCGAGGCGGATCGCCTCGTGCTCGAGGTCGACGGCGAAATAGACGTAGAGCCCGAGCGCCGTGCCTGCGAGGAGAGCAATCGAGACGGCGAGCTTTATAAGATGGCCGAGCCGCGACTTCGGCCGGCGCACGTCCCGCCGCCGGGAGGTCCCGGTCTCGGGCCCGCGATCGGCGCTCGTCACTGGTTGTAGCCCAGGCCGTAAGCGCCCGGAGCGCCGGCCCCTGCACCCGCGACCCAGCCACCGGCGCCCTCACTGGCAACGGCTCCGCCGCCGGATGCAACACTCAATCCCTGCGCCTCGTCCGCCGCCGCCTCGGCTTCCGTCGAGCGCACCACCTCCGCAACGTCGCGTGCCTTGGGACCGGGAACAGCGATGCGCTCCTCTGCGAGCCTCCAATCTGCGGGCTGCGGGAAATAGGGCTCGAGCACCGGGCGCTGGAAGAGTGGGCAGCGACCTTCGGGATCGATGCGCTGAGAGGCGGGCAGCGACACGTTGACGACATAGCGGCGCTCGCACACGGCGACCGTGGGCGGCACGCGGTTGATCTCGAAGAAGTCGTACCCCTGTTTGAGGGTCGACCAGAACGTGTGCCACTTGTGCTTTTTGTAGCGCGAGAGCTTCTCGCCCGTCATGCGGAACGGAAAGGCGTGCACCTCGAAGCTCGGCTGGCCGCCGCGGAATGCTTCTCTGGCCAGGGCATAAATCTCCTCGGCGAGCGCATCCGTCATGGCATAGCAGCCGGCAGAGCGGCACTTGCCGTGCACCATCAGCGCCTGTCCGGTGCGGTGATTGGCGCGGTCGTAGGCGTTGGGATAGCCGAGGTTGAACGCCAGATGGAACTGTGAGTCGGGCTTCAACTGCGCGGGCGCGATGGAGTAGAAGCCCTCGGGCGCCTGCTTGTCGCCCTGCTGCAGCTTGGGCCCCAGTCCTCCGGACCAGTTGCAGATCGGGTAGGTCTTGAAATGGTAGAAGCGGCCGTCCTCGCGCGCTTTCCAGACCTCGAGCTCCGATTCTTCCTTGAAGATGCGCACGAAGACGGGCGAGGAGGGCTGCATGCCCTTCTTGCCGAGCAGCGCCACGGTCTCGGTGGAAAGCGGCTGCTCGGCCGCCGGAATCTCAGGCGCGCTCGAGCAGGCGGTGAGACAGGTTGCCGCCACTGCTGCGCAGACGACGGCGCGTCCCGGCCTCGCGCGCTTCGAAGCGGCGCTCCAAACAGGGATGATCAAACGCATACGCAGTCCCTCCGGCGCACGGCGATCAGCTTCCATCCCCAACCGTAAACACTCTATTAATGTTAAGGAATCCCTGCTCGATTCCTTATCCCTCCCGAGCGTCGGGTTCAAGTGTGACTTTGCTGATGATTGGGGCGCCGAGAGGGCGGCAGAGGGGCCTTTCTGGCCCCGCTCGGATGCTCAGAGCGAGCGCCCGATGGTGAGGAAGCGGTCGTGCCGCTGCTTGCGAATCTCGGCAGGCGATTTGCCGTCGAACTCCGACAAGGCCTTGGCGATCGCCTCGCCGGCCGTCTCGATGGCGAGCTTGCGGTCGCGGTGTGCGCCGCCGGTCGGCTCGCGAATGATGACGTCGATGACGCCGAGGCCTTCCAGGTCCTGAGCGGTGATCTTCATATTGGTCGCCGCATCGATGGCCTTGGTCGAATCGCGCCAGAGAATCGAAGCCGCCGCCTCGGGCGAGGCGACCGTGTAGATGGCATGCTCGAGCATCAGGATGCGGTTGGCGGACGCGATCGCCACTGCGCCGCCCGAGCCGCCTTCGCCGATCACGACCGCGATGATCGGCACGCCGAGGGCGAGGCAGCAATCGGTCGAGCGGGCGATGGCCTCGGCCTGGCCGCGCTCCTCGGCGCCGATGCCGGGATAGGCACCCGCCGTGTCGACGATCGTAATGACCGGGAGGCTGAACTTGTCGGCCATTTCCATGAGGCGCACGGCCTTGCGGTAGCCTTCCGGCTTGGCCATGCCGAAGTTGTGCCGGATGCGGCCTTCGGTGTCCGAGCCCTTCTCGTGGCCGATGACCATGATCGAGCGTCCCCGGAATCGCCCGAGCCCGCCGACGATGGCCTGGTCCTCGGCGAAATACCGGTCGCCTGCGAGGGGCGTGAAATCCTCGATCAGCTGATCGATGTAATCGAGGCAGTGCGGCCGGTCCGGGTGCCGCGCAACCTGGGTCTTCTGCCAGGGCGTGAGCTTGGCATAGGTGTCGACGAGAGCGGTCTTGGCCTTCTGCTCGAGCTTGCGGATCTCGTCGGCGATCGAGACCGTCTCGCCGCCTTCCAGCGTGCGCAGCTCCGCGACCTTGCCTTCGAGCTCCGCGATGGGCTTCTCGAAGTCGAGATAGGTGCGGATGGCCGGCTGCCGTTCGGTCGTTTTCTGGTCCAAGGGTCTAGGATCCTGTGTGGCAGGCTTATGTGGGAGGCTCCGGCGCCGCCTGCCGGCCCGGCGAGTCCAAGGGACGTTGAGTTCAAGGGACGTTCGGCAAGAACGGTCTGTCTCTGCCTCATGCTGCAGCGCACATTTTCGTCTCCTCCGGCACCGTGTCAAGGCTTGGACCAGAGCGGATTTAACAAGCCGCTTCCGCGACCGAACGTGGCGGGCGGGCCGCCGGCATTTCATGTAGGATCATCAAAGCATTATGAAAAGCGTCGCGCCGCTGCCGCCTGACTGGCCGGCCTGAGACGACGGCAGATCAGGAGCCGTCTCTGGCCAAGGGATGATGCTCCAGCACGACCTTCTTGAGGCGCTCCTCGAGGACGTGGGTGTAGATCTCGGTGGTCGAGATATCCGCGTGTCCGAGAAGCTTTTGCACCGTGCGCAGGTCGGCTCCGCGGTCGAGAAGGTGACTGGCAAAGGCGTGCCGGAGGACGTGCGGGCTGACGCGTTCCGCTTCGAGGCCTGCACTCTCGGCGAGCCCCTTCAAGTCCTGTGCGAGGCGCTGACGTGTCAGGTGACCGTCCGCACTGCGGGAGGGGAACAGCCAGTGGGTCGCTAGCATCGGTGCGACGCCGTCCTCCGGCGAGCGCCCGAGCGCCAGATAACGGTCGAGAGCCAGGTGGGCCGCGGTATTGATGGGGACCAGCCGCTCGCGCCCACCCTTGCCCTTGATGGTCAAGACCCGCGGATCGCCGATGAGGACGCTTCTCGGCAGCGAGACGAGCTCGCTCACGCGCATGCCCGTCGCGTAGAGGAGCTCGACCAGACAATGAAGCCGGCACGCGCGCACCAGCTCCCGGCCCTTCTTTCCCTCGGTCGATCGGAGAGCCGTCTCGATCAGCCGGTCGACCTCGGCGATGCTGAGCGTTCTGGGCAGCGGTTTGGCGCGTCGTGGCGCCTCCACGTCGGCGGCCGGGTTCTCGTCCGCAAGGCCTTCGGCCTCGAGAAACCGGAAGAACTGACGCAAGGCGGAAAGCCGGCGCGCACGCGAGGACGGCGAGAGCCCCTGCTCGGAGGCCGTGCGCAGATAGCGCGTGATGTCGGCCGGGCGCGCTGAAATCGCAGATCCGCCGAGCGCGCTCATGTAGCTCTCGAAGTCGGAGAGGTCGCGCCGGTAGGCCTCGATGGTGTTCCTGGCCGCGCCGCGCTCGGCGGCGAGCATCTCGAGAAACGCGCCGATCTCGGATGTGGAAGGAGCGTTCATGGTCTCCGTTGCTGCCGCGTTCTTGCGCACTGATGAGGCCGGGGCGCGGGCCTCCGGTCACTTCCGGATCTTGATGCCCGGCACCACCTTGCTCACCTCGTGCTGCTCGGGCTCGAAACGCACCGCGAGAAAATAGAGAACGGCCGCGACGGCAGCCGAGATGGTGCCTGTTATGGTCAGAAACCTAAAGAGGCTCGGCATGTGGTCTCGACCTGCATCCCCTGCTATCTCATCGGTGCATCGCGGGGGAGCTGGTCAGTTCGAACGGATGAACTCCGGTTCCAGCGCCCGCTGCGAAACGGTATTGCAGAATTCGTCTGATTTGGCCAGGAAGGCTGCTGCAAGGCCCGGGACTCGAAAGGACCGGGCCCCGGATTGGATCAGCATGAGCGACGAGCAAAAAGCCCTGGATCAGCTCCGCGCCGCATTGGGCCCGCGCTCGCTCGTGCTGGTCGGGCTCATGGGGTGCGGAAAATCCTCGGTCGGCAAGCGGCTGGCAGCCAAGCTCGGCATTCCGTTCGTGGATGCGGACGAGGAGATCGAGAAGGCCCACCGCAAGAGCATCAACGAGATTTTCGCCGACCACGGCGAGGCCTATTTCCGCGACGGCGAGCGTCGCGTCATCGTAAGGCTTCTGGGTGGGGGGCCGCAGGTCCTGGCAACCGGAGGCGGCGCCTTCATCAATGCGGAGACGCGGGCCCGGATCAAGGAGCAGGGCGTCTCCGTGTGGCTCAGGGCCGAGCTGCCGGTGCTGATGCGCCGCGTCTCGAAGCGCGACACACGGCCCCTTCTCAAGTCCGGCGAGCCCGAGACGGTGATGCGCAATCTCATGGCCGAGCGCTATCCGATCTACGGCGAGGCGGACGTGGTGGTGGAAAGCCGGGACGTCCCCCACGAGGTGATCGTCGGCGAGGTCATCGAGGCCCTGCGGCGGTGTCCCGCCCTGGCCGCGGCCTCCTCGGTCTGATAGGAGATGCCGGACCCGCCACTCACCACCACGGGTGCGGGGCCTTTCCGAACAACGACCGGATCCGAGCCGCCATGCCGACTGCCGTCAATTCGCTTGCCGCCACAACCCGGGCCCGCCGAAAGGTGGCCGTGGCGCTTGGTGAGCGAAGCTATGAGGTGCTGATCGGCCCGGACCTCCTCCCGGAGACCGGGCGTCTCATTGCCGCCCGTCTCGGCAAGGGCAAATGCGGGATCGTGACCGACCGCAACGTCGCCAAGCATCACCTCCCGGCGCTGGAGGCGAGCCTCAGAGCCGAAGGACGGCTCAGGGGCTCGATCGTGCTCGAGCCAGGCGAGCAGACCAAGAGCTTCCAGGAGCTCGCGCCCCTCTCGGAGCGCCTCCTGGAGATGGGGCTCGAGCGAGGCGACCTCATCGTCGCCTTCGGCGGCGGCGTGATCGGCGACCTCGCGGGCTTTGCTGCCGGCATCCTACGTCGCGGCGTCCGCTTCGTTCAGGTGCCGACCACGCTTCTCGCCCAGGTGGACAGCTCGGTCGGTGGCAAGACAGGCATCAACACGGCGCAGGGCAAGAACCTGATCGGCGTCTTTCACCAGCCGAGCCTCGTCGTTGCCGACACGGACGTGCTGAAGTCGCTTCCCGTGCGCGAGATGCGCGCAGGCTATTCCGAGGTCGCCAAATACGGGCTCATCGGCGATGCGGCGTTCTTCGCGAGGCTCGAGAAGGACTGGCCGGCGATTTTCGCGCACGATCCCGATGCGCTCTCGAGCGCGATCGAGACGAGCGTGGCAGCCAAGGCGCGGATCGTCGAGCGCGACGAGCATGAGACGGGAGATCGGGCCCTGCTCAATCTCGGGCACACGTTCGGCCACGCGCTCGAAGCCTGGACCGGGTATTCCGACCGGTTGCTGCATGGAGAGGGTGTCGCCGTCGGCATGTGCCTGGCATTCCGCTTCTCCGAGCGGCTCGGGCTTTGTGAGAAGGGCCCGGCGGCCCGTGTTGCCAAACACCTGGCCGATGTCGGGCTTCCGACCCGCATCGGCGACATTCCAGGCGGGCGCGCCGACGCCGGCGAGCTCGTGAGGCTCATGGGGCAGGACAAGAAGGTCCGCGACGGCAAGCTCACCTTCATTCTCGTCCGCGATATCGGCGAGGCCTTTGTCGCGCGCGATGTGGACCCCGGGGCCGTGCGCTCGTTCCTCTCTGCCGAGATCGCGGGCTGACCCTCTGCTTTTGGGAAGCGGGTAGGGGTTGCGCATTCAAGGCCCTGATATTGCGCCAATTGCAACGTCCCGGCACGGGCCAGGGCTTCAATCGGAAATCGACGGCGATTCGGTTTATAGTCAGAGCGCCGGGGCCGCGGGGCTTTCCGGCGCTCGAGAGCACGGCAGGCACACAAATGACCGCGGAAGTCGCACTCACCCTCATGGCGATCGTTGCCTTGATCGCTTTATCTGCCTTTTTCAACGGTAGCGAGACGGCGCTGACGGCGGCGTCGCGAGCGCGAATGCACGCGCTGGAGCAGGACGGCAACAGGAAGGCCGCACTCGTCAACCGGCTCCTTGCTTCGCCTGAGAAGATGATCGGCGGCGTTCTCTTGGGCAACACGCTCGTCGATGTGCTCGCAGCCGCGCTTGCCTCGAGCCTGGCGGTCTCTTTGGTCGGCGACATCGGGGTTGCCTATGCGACGGCGATCGTCACTGTCCTCATCGTCATCTTCGCCGCTGTGCTGCCCAAGACCTACGCGCTGGCCTATTCCGATCGGATGGCACTTCTGGCGGCGCCGGCTATGCGCCTCGTCATTGCGGTGCTGACACCGTTCACACGGGCGATCGAGTACGTTGTGCGCCAGCTTCTCCGCTTGACCCCGACCAGCAAGGACGACGAAGCCAATATTCTCGCCGCGCATGAGGAAATCCGCGGCACCATCGATCTGCAGGCCAAGGAAGGTACAGTCTCCCGTCGCGATGCCCACATGCTTGGCGGCGTTCTGGACCTCAAGGAGCTGCAGGTTGCGGATATCATGGTCCACCGCACCAAGATGGAAACGCAGAACATCGAATGCAGCCCGCAGGTGATCGTCGATGCTATTCTGAAATCGCAGTACACGCGCATGCCGCTGTGGCAGGACGATCAGGAGAACATCGTCGCCGTTTTGCACACCAAGGACCTGTTGAAGGCGCTCGACCGCGAGGGCTGGGACGTCAACCGGCTGCCGATCGCCGACATCGCTCAGAAGCCGTGGTTCGTTCCCGAGACCACGACGCTCAAGGATCAGCTCAACCAGTTTCTGAGGCGCAAGGCGCAGATGGCACTGGTCGTCGACGAGTACGGCGAGGTCAAAGGGCTCATCACGCTCGAGGACATCCTCGAGGAGATCGTCGGTCAGATTTCCGACGAGCACGACACCCAGGAGAGCCACATCAGGGTGCAGGCTGACGGTTCAGTGAACGTTGATGGAACCGTGGCCATTCGCGACTTGAACCGTCACATGGACTGGGAGCTGCCCGACGACGAGGCGACGACGGTCGCCGGCCTCGTCATCCACGAGGCACAGACCATCCCCGAGCCCGGGCAGGTTTTCACCTTCTACGGCTATCGCTTCGAGATCCTGAGGAAGAGCCGCAACAAGATCACCGCCGTTCGCATCATCGCCCTCGGCGACGAGGCCGAGAGAGCCGCCGCAAAGCCGAATGCAGGCCATGCGCCAGGTTGAGCGATGCAGCCCCCTCTTCGCGTTCTGATAATTGCCGACGGCCTCGAGCGTCTCGAGCGCTGGGAGGAGAGGCTGTTCGACCGGATCATGTCGGATCGGCGCTTCGAGCTGGCCGGCATTCTGCTCGATCAGCGTCAAGAGCCGCTTCAGCTCGCCTCTTGTGGCGCAACGCCGGCTGCGGCTCTCATTCTTCGTTGGGCAGGTGCGCTGGAGCGGCGTCTCACGCGGCCGGGCCCGGCCGGCGAGAGCGGGACTTTTCGGGCCTCTCGCGAGCGCGTGCCGGTCGTTCGCGGGCCGCCAGAAGGGCAGGAGGTCGAGCATGTCCTGAAGGACCTCGAGATCGATGTCGTGCTCCACCACGCGCGCGCCCATCCGGCGAGTGAGGTTTTCTCGGGGGCGCGACTTGGTGTTTGGCGGCTCGATCATGCCGGCGGCCGATCGGAGCACTGCCGGGGCCTGTCGTTGAGGGAGGCCCTCGAGCGCCGGCCCGTGACAATCGCTACGCTGCGCCGGCTCGAGCCGGACGGCCGGAGCAGCACCGTGATTGCACGCGCGGCGTTCACCGCTTCGCCGCTCGCAGAGCGCAATCGAGCGACCTCGGGCGAGAACGCGGTCGCTCTCGTGTGGCGCGAGCTGTGCCGGCTGGCGCGCCAGCGCAGCCTAGGGAGCATGGCCGGGGTCCCAGTCGAGGCAGAGGAGGACGATCGAGCGCTCGGCGTCGCGGAGAGCCTCAGGTATGGCTCGCGCGTGCTCGCCGCCGTTCCGGCTGCTGCCGCCAATCGTCTTTTCCGGAGGCTGGGACGGCGCGAGAATATGTGGTCGCTGTTCTTTGGCCGGGGTGAATTGTCCGAGGCCAGTCTGGCCAGCACGCGAGAAGCGCCGCCGCGGCCCGGAGAGTTCTGGGCCGATCCGTTCCTGGTGAGGCGTGGCGGCCGGCTCTATGTCTTTTTCGAGAACTACGTCTATGCGACGGGACGCGCCAAGATCACCGTCGGCATCTATGGCGAGAGCGGGCTCGACATCCTGGGCGACGCGCTCGATCGCCCCTATCACCTTTCGTTTCCATTTGTGCTCGAGGCGAACGGCGAGACCTACCTGGTGCCGGAGAGCTCATCGGCGCGCCGGGTTGAGGTGTGGCGAGCGGTCGAGTTCCCGCTGCGATGGGAGCTCCACGCGACCGCGCTCGAGGGGACGTCGGTCGCGGACACGGTACTTTTCGAGGATGGTGGGGCCTGGTGGATGTTCGCGAACATCTCGGAGGGTCCGGTCGAGGATCATTGCAACGCGCTCCACGTGTTCTCGATCGACGGACCCAGCCTCGAGCGGATCACGCCCCACCCCATGAACCCTGTCGTGATCGACAGCCGGACCGGGCGTAATGCCGGTCGCATCGCACGCAGGCGAGGCCGGCTTGTCAGGGCGTCGCAGAACAACTCTTACGGCGTCTATGGGCGTGGCCTGAACCTCATGGAGATTACCCGGCTCGACATGGAGGGTTACGAGGAGCGGCTCCTGCAAACGTTCGGGCCAGCATTCCGTACGGGGCTCATCGGCTGCCATCACGTGGACTTCGCGGGCGAGCACTTCGTTGTCGACGGATGCCGCCGATGGGGCTGATCCCGGCTCATGCTTGAGCGGGATCAATTGCCGGGCCGCGGCGCTGCCGTAGCTTTTCGAAGGCGGCGCAACTCACCCGAGGGCTGCCCGACGGAGGGATTGAACGTGTCGCGGAGACTTGCGCTTCTAACGGCCGTTGCGATCGCAGCCGGGGCGGGGCCTCTGGCCGCCGAGGATCCGGGCGACGCGGGCCGCGGTCACAGCTTCGCGATGAAGGTCTGCTCCGAATGCCACGGCATCGAGGCAACCGATGAGATATCCCCCAATCTCTCCGCGACGCCGTTCAGGATCGTCGCCAATACGCCCGGCATGAGTCCGAGGGCGCTGACCGTCTGGCTCACCAATCCGCACCCGACCATGCCGAGCCTCGTGCTCGAGCGTGACGACATGCACGACGTCATCGCCTACATCCTTTCGCTGAAGGCGCGGCAATAGTCCGGATCGATATCTATCCGGTGACGAGCTGAGCGAAGCCGTCGCCCAGCGTGCGCGTGAGAAGTGCACGATACCTCGCGTAGGCAGGGTGGCCGGCGGCGATCCGTCCAAAGGCGGCATCGGATTTTTTTGGCAGCGGCGCGAGCACGACCGGCACGGCCACGGGGGTGAGATGCGCGCCGCGCCCGGCCTGAAGCGTGGTCAGGACCCCATGCATCTCGCCGGTGCTCGTGGGGCGTGCCAGAATGGCAAGCCGGTGCTGCCCGTGACGGTTGGTCACGAGATAGATGTGCCCGGTCTGGTTCGGCACCGAGACGGCCCCGAAGTGGGAATAGGCGGCATCCGTGCGCTCCGATTCACGGAAGCCGAGCACGGATTTCTCCTCGTCCCAGGCGATGTCGGTCCGATAGGCATAGACCGCTCCGCGCTCGCCGAACGACGGAATGATCGTGAGGTAAGTGCCCTCGAGCCAGGCGACGGACGGGCGCGCGTAGTTGCCGAGCTCGTCGGGTGCGACGGCAGGCGGACGCCGCTCCGGAGTATGTGGGGCGCGTCCCGTCCTCTTGCGCAGGGAGAGCCCCAGGACCTCCTCGAGCCGCACGATGGTCGCAAGCGTGAACGGCCGCCGGCCCGATAGCGCTTTCTCGAGGGTCGAGATGCTGATGCGCGCCTCATCGGCGAGCTTCTGGCGAGAGAGGCGCCGCCGCGCGATCTCCTCGCGCACGGCCGAGGCAATGTCCCGACTGTCGTGTGCCGAAAACCGAAGCTCGGATGCTGGCGCCATGCCGGACGTCCCTCTCCGCCGATACCGCACGAAGCCTCACATACCCGCACCGCTCGCCGTTCGGCAAGGCCGTGATGCGCAGGGGCGTGCGCTGTTCGCCGGAAAGAGGCTGTCGAGCCTTCCGAGCCGTCCGGGCATACCTCCCTTTTAAGGAGCAGGGAGTTCCAGAGCATGGCGCGAGACGGATCGTTGTTCGATCTTGCGGTGGTGGGAGGCTCGTTTGCGGGGCTCGTGGCCGCGCGTACGGCGGCCATGCGCGGCGCCCGGACGGTCGTGCTCGATCGGCTGGCGGCGCCCGGCGCACGCGTCTCGACGACCGGCATTCTCGTCAAGGAGGCAGCGCGCGAGATCGACATTCCGCACGAGCTGACCCGGCGCGTCGATGGTGTGCGGCTCTATGCGCCGAGCCTCGAGTCGGTCGATCTTTCGAGCCCGGGGTACTTCTTTCTCACCACCGACACGGCCGCACTGCTGCGTTGGCTCGCATCCGAGGCGGAGCGTGCCGGCGCCGTGCTGAGATACGGGTCCCGCTTCGAAGGGGCCGTTCGCCACGATGGCGTTTTTCAATTCAAGGGTCACGACATGACGGCGCGCTACATTCTGGGTGCTGATGGGGCGCGATCCGCCGTTGCCGCCTGCTTCGGACTGGGGTGCAACGCGCAATTCCTCACCGGCCTCGAGATCGAATACGAAGGGCTTACGAAGGCCGATCCGCACGTTTTGCACTGTTTTCTCGATAGCCGCCTGGCTCCCGGCTACATCGCCTGGGTGTCGCCGGGGCCGTCGCTCACGCAGGTCGGTGTGGCGGCGGGGCATGGACGCCGTCCCGCGCTGGCGGACTTTCTCAGGAAGACGGAGCCGTTGTTCAAATACTCGGAAGCGAGGCCGGTTGAACGGCGTTGCGGGCGCATTCCCTCCGGTGGCCTCGTTTCACCGTGGGCAACAGCCGGCGTCATGCTGGTCGGAGATGCCGCGGGTCAGGTCTCGCCGGCGACGGGCGGTGGCATCCGGCTCGCCTTCCGCTATGGCCGCAGCGCCGCGCACGCCATCTGCGATCACCTCCTGCACGCAGGTCCGGCGCCGGAAACGGCGCTCGCGGCCGAGATGCCGCGCTTCGGCCTCAAGAAGGCCTTGAGGTTCGGCCTCGATCTCGCCCCGCCCAATGCCCTCTATGACGTTGCGCTCGGCACATGGCTGATGCGCCATCTCGCCCGGCGCCTCTACTTTCACAGGGGCGGATCAGGCGGCGTGAGCGAGGCCAGTTTCGAGCGCAGGATGGCGGCGCCGGGCCACTCTCTCTCAAGTCCGGGCCTCGGGCGAGGAGGGCGCGAGGCATGACGAAAGCGCTCGGCACGCCGGCGTGTTCATCCACCGTTCATCGTGACGCAGCGAGCATGCGCAAATGCTTGCGGGGGCGTTGACTTTTCGCAGTGCCGCTCGAGCCGCCGCCCGATAGCATCGGGCCAATGCGACGCCGATGCGAACGGCAGCGCTGCACGCATCGTCACCGAAAGGATCGAGAGATGAAACGATCACTACTCCTGGCTTTGGCCGGCGGCTTGGCCTCGCTGAGCTTTGCCACTGCGCCGGCTCCTGCTGCGTCCGTTCCGGCGGGCGTCCTTGCGGCTCAAGGTGCCTCCAAGGCACCGACTGTGGTAGAGGTCCGCTACAGGCGCGACCTTCGCTCGCACCGGTTCAGCCACCGCCACCATTGGCGCCATCGCCACGACTATCGGTTCTATCCCCGCTACTACTGGTATCCGCGGTACTATGGCTGGGGGTATATGCCCTACTGCGGCCCCCAGTACACGTGCTGGTGGACCCGCTACGGCTATCGTGCCTGCGGCTGGGTCGACCGTTGCTGGTGAGGCCGGCATTCGGGCAGGTGATCGGGAACGACGCGGTCCCGCGCGGCGTGTGCCGCCAGGTGTCACGAACCCTCTTCTCCCGGGGCACGTGTCGTCAAGTTGAGAGCGTGGATCCGCCCCTTGAGCTCGTCCGCCAGCAGCTCGTTCACCATGCGGTGGCGGGCGAGGCGCGAGAGACCGGCAAACCTCGGGGAGATCACCAGGATGCGGAAATGGCTCTCGCCGGTTCCGGGTGAGGAGCGATGGCCGGCGTGCAGCTCGCTCTCGTTGACGATATCGAGCCTGATCGGCTCGAGGGCCACCATCAGCTTGTCGCGAAGTCTCTCTTCTGCCGACATCAACGCTCCGTTAGCTCGGGCTGTGGAAGAATTGGTTTCTGAGGTGCCTTGACGGCAACTTTGGCAGCAATCCTCGCATGGGATGCTTGTTTGCCGCCGTCGAAGCGACCATACTATTGCCCCCATGAAGCTCAACTCGAAATATTTCGACAGCATCCGCGTCTCCGCGCGCCGCGAGCGCGAGGAAGCTGAGCGTGCGGCCGGCGAGCGCCATCCCGGCTGCCAATGGAAGGGCTGCGACAAGCCGGGCGCCCACCGTGCGCCGAAGGGCCGCGGCCGCGACGGGGAATACTACCATTTCTGTATCGACCACGTGCGCCAATATAATGCTTCGTATAACTACTTCGACGGCATGAGCCAGAGGGAGGTGAGCGACTTCCAGAAGGATGCCGTGACCGGGCACCGGCCGACCTGGAGAATCGGAGCCAACGCCTGGGCGCACGGCACAGCCGACAATGTCTCGGGCCCGTCGGCGCGCGCGCGAGGGGGCACAGAGGCCCGCAATGCGGGAGCCTTCTTCCGCTGGAGAAGCCGCCAGGCCGAGGAGCAAGCTCCGGTGCGTCAGCGGCCACTGCGGCCGGTCGAAAAGAAGTCGCTCGAGGCCCTTCACCTGGGCGAGCAGGCGACCCGAGTGGAGATCAAGGCGCGCTTCAAGGAGCTGGTCAAGCGTCACCACCCCGACGCGAACGGGGGTGATACGCGCTCCGAGGAGAAATTGCGCGAGATCATCCAGGCCTATAACTATCTGAAGCAGGCGGGATTGGTCTGACCAGCCCAGTTCGTGCTAGTGTCCCGTTCGCGAAGTTCGTAACCACCTGCAGCACGATCTTGGCGAACTTCGCGAACGATAAGGACACTAGCCAAGTATTTGTTTTCTAGTGTGATTCAGATTCCGAAGTTCGCAACTCGATTTGGCGGCCGCATGAATGCGAACTTCGGAATCATCACACTAGGTGAGGACTCGCGACCTCGGGTAGAGCAAGAACAGAAGACCCGGAACACAACAACCTCATGCGATCATCAACCCCATCGAGTGCCGAGCCGCGCGCGGCCGGACTGCCGGACATGAAGCTTTCCGTGCGCCAAGTGTTCGGCATCGACACCGACCTCGAGGTGCCGGCCTTTTCGAAGCCCGATGAGCACGTGCCGGACCTCGATCTGGACTACCTCTTCAACCGGGAGGTGACGCTCGCCATCCTCGCCGGCTTCAAGCACAACCGGCGCGTCATGGTGCAAGGCTATCACGGCACCGGCAAGTCGACCCACATCGAGCAGGTGGCGGCACGGCTCAACTGGCCGTGCATCCGCATCAATCTCGACAGTCACGTCTCGCGCATCGATCTCGTGGGCAAGGACGCCATCGTCCTGAAGGACGGTAAGCAGGTGACCGAGTTCCGGGAGGGGATTCTGCCGTACTGCCTGCAGTCCAACACGGCGCTCGTATTCGACGAGTACGACGCGGGACGCCCCGACGTCATGTTCGTCATCCAGCGCGTGCTCGAGGTATCGGGCAAGCTGACGCTGCTCGATCAGTCGAAGGTCATCCGCCCGCATCCGGCTTTCCGTCTGTTCGCCACCACGAACACCATCGGGCTCGGCGACACGTCCGGCCTCTATCACGGCACCCAGCAGATCAACCAGGGACAGATGGACCGCTGGTCGATCGTGGCGACGTTGAACTATCTGCCCCACGACGACGAGGTGAAGATCGTCCTCTCCAAGGTCAAGGCGTTCGCGAAATCCGAGGCCAAGAGGAAGCAGGTCGGCGCGATGGTGCGCGTTGCCGATTTGACGCGCCAGGCTTTCATCAACGGCGATCTTTCGACCGTGATGAGCCCGCGCACGGTGATGACCTGGGCGGAGAACGCCGAGATCTTCAATGACATCGGATTTGCGTTCCGCGTGACGTTCCTCAACAAGTGCGACGAGCTCGAGCGCCCCGTAGTCGCCGAGTTCTACCAGCGTTCGTTCGGCGAGGAGCTGCCCGAGAGCGCTGCCAATGTTGCCTTGAGCTGAGCGCGCGCCAGGGATGCAATGGGACCACCGATGGCCGCCCCCGCCAAACGCAGCAAGGAAACGCCCACCGAGCCGTTCAAGCGGGCGCTGGGGCTCGCCTGCCGGGCAATCGCCGGGGATGCAGAGCTGGCGGTCGACTTCGGACCGAGCCGGCCGGAGCTCGATGGCAAGACGGCGCACCTGCCCGAGCCCTCGCGCGTGCCATCGGCCCGTGAGATCGCGGTCATCAGGGGATGGGGAGATAGCCTCGCGCTCATTGCAGCGTGTCACGATCGGAAGCTGCATCGCAGGCTTGCGCCGTCGTCTGGAGACGCGCGTGCCGTCTTCGAGGCGGCCGAGCGGGCACGGATCGAGGCGCTCGGCGCCAACCGCATGGGCGGAATGGCCGACAATCTTGCCGCCAAGTGCGAGGACCACTTCGCGCACGGGCGCTTCGCCAACGTGAAGACGCGCGAGGAGGCCCCGCTCGACGAGGCGCTCGCCCTCTTCATCCGCGAGCGCTTGACGGGCCGGGCCCCGCCGGCGACCGCGAGGGCGCTGGTCGACGTGTGGCGGCCGGTCATCGAGAAACGCGCAGGCAAGATGTTGAGGCGGCTCGATGCAGCATCGGAGGACCAGGAGAGCTTTGGCCGGCTCGTGCGCGAGCTCTTGCGCGCGCTCGAGATGACCGAGGAGGGTGGCGAAAGCGAAGAGGAGGAGAGTGAGGAGGAAGCCGAGGAGAGCCCAGACGGGGGCGATCAGGAGAGCGCCGCCGATCAGGACTCCTCCGAAGGCGAGGAGCGTGCCGCCGACGACGAGTCGACCGAAGGCGAGAGCAGCGAGACGGGCGAGACGGAAGAGGCCTCGGCCACCGACGAGCGCGATATCGAGCAAGACGGACCGGATGACGAGGACACCGACGTCTCCGGCCGGCCCAATCTATCCGTGCTCGAAGCGCCCGAGAATTTCGGGTACCGGGTTTTTTCACGCGAGTTCGACGAGGAGGTCGATGCCGAGAGACTAGCGAGCCCCGAGGAGCTGGAGCGGCTGCGTACCTTTCTCGACAAGGAGCTGAAAAGCCTTTCGAGCGTGGTCGCGCGCCTCGCAAACCGACTGCAGCGCCGCCTCCTTGCGCAGCAGAGCCGGGGGTGGGACTTCGACCTCGACGAAGGCACGCTCGACGCGGCGAGGCTGACGCGCGTCGTCATCGACCCCATGCACCCGCTCACCTTCAAGCGCGAGCGCGACACGGATTTCCGCGACACGGTCGTCACGCTGTTATTGGACAATTCCGGCTCCATGCGCGGCCGGCCGATCATGGTGGCGGCGTGTTGCGCCGACATCCTGGCGCGCACGCTCGAGCGCTGCGGGGTCAAGGTCGAGATCCTGGGATTTACCACCCGGGCCTGGAAAGGCGGTCAGGCCCGCGAGAGATGGTTGGCGGCCAGTAAGCCTGCCGACCCCGGGCGTCTCAACGATTTGAGGCATATAATCTACAAAACGGCGGATGCACCTTGGCGGCGCGCTAAGAGGTCTCTGGCTTTGATGATGCGTGAGGGTCTCCTCAAAGAGAACATCGACGGCGAGGCGCTGACCTGGGCCCACAAGCGCCTTCTGGCACGGCCAGAGCAGCGCCGCATTCTCATGATGATCTCGGACGGAGCCCCGGTCGACGATTCAACCCTGTCGGTGAACTCGGGCAGCTATCTGGAGCACCACTTGCGCCAAGTGATCGAGGAGATCGAGAGCCGTTCGCCGGTCGAGCTCATTGCCATCGGCATCGGGCACGACGTCACGCGCTACTACCGGCGTGCCGTCACGATTACGGACGCGAGCGAGCTCGCCGGCGCCATGACCGACAAGCTCGTGGAGCTGTTCGAGGAGCATCATGAGCGTTTAACCCGATCTATGTCGCCTCGAGGCGCGAGGCGGCCGGGCCGCATGAAGCTCAACTGAGAGGGCGTGGCTTCAATGACGCAGAGCGTAAAGGACAGTCCCTGGCGGGTTCTCGGACCGACCGGCGGCTGGAAGCGCCAGGCTGCAGCGTCGGGGCTCGGGCTTGTCATCGCGGCGGGCTTTGCGGTGGCCGAGGCCGGCAAGCCGGATCCCTCGAGCCTCAAGGTCGAGCCGCTCGAGGTTGGCGCTCGCGCCATCACGGCCTTCGACCGCAAGGATCAGGGCCGGGCTCGCTTCGGCCACCTCGAGTGGCGCGGCGGCGTCGTGCTCTCGTCCTCCTCGAAGAATTTCGGAGGGTGGTCGGGGCTCGTGGTCGGCGACGGCGGCCACTCGTTCATGGCTGTCTCCGACGCCGGAACCTGGCTCGAGGGCGAGCTCTCCTATGAGGACGGAAAGCTCTCCGCCGTGTCAAAGGCCCGGATCGGTCCCATCAAGGCGCGCGACGGCAAGACGCTGGGCCGCGGTCGCGATCGTGACGCGGAATCGATCGTGCTCGAAGAGGGCACGCTAGAGAAGGGCGTCGCGCTGGTGGCGTTCGAGCAGAACGACCGCATCGGCCGCTTTCCGATCACGGCAAAGGGTCTCGAGGCGCCGGTCACCTATCTCGAGCTGCCGCCGGAGGCCAGGAGCTTCCGCATCAACGGATTCGAATCGGTCGCCGTGCTGACAGGCGGGCCGCTCGAGGGCTCCGTCGTCGCGTTCGTCGAGCAGTCGGGCTCGAGCGGCGGGAACCGCGGTTGGATCTGGCCCCCTTCGGGCAAGCCGCGACCCCTCACGATCTCGGGCGCGGGTGGCTACGACATTACCGATGCCAAGGGCCTTCCCGACGGCAGCCTGCTCCTCCTCGAGCGCCGCTTCCGCTTGACGGAGGGCGTGAAGATGCGCCTCAGCAAGGTCAGGGCCGGGGACATCGGCCCCGGGCGCACGTCAGGGCGCGAGGTGCTGCTCGAGGCGGGCATGGGGCAGGAGATCGACAACATGGAAGGCTTGGGGCTGCACACCAATGCCGCCGGCGAGACGATCGTGACCCTCGTCTCCGACGACAACTTCAACCCGCTTTTTCAGCGCACGATCCTGCTGCAGTTCGCGCTCGACGCGGAGGTCGACGGTACGGCGAGGCCGAGCCGGGCTTCCGCCGCCGCCCGGCCGTGACGGGGCTCCTTCCATCGCCGCGTTGCTCTTCTTCGGTTGTGTTGCTAGCTTCGGGCGGGAAGTGAATGCTCAAAGCCGGATCGTGGCGGCATGTTCTCGTGGTTCAAGCGGCGGCTGCCACACATCCTGATGGCGGGATCGATGGCCGGCCTTGCGGGGCTCATTCTGGCGCCTTCCGTGGCGCCATTCCTGCTGCGCTTCGAGCATCAGACCGCCGATTGGAGAACGTCCACGTTCGCGACCGGGCTCGATGCGCTCCATCCCGGCGTCGCCGTTGTGCTCATCAGCGAATCGACCCTCGAGGATTATCCTTATGTGCTGCCACCGGATCGCGGGCTGCTGGCGAAAATCGTCCGGGCGCTCGATAGAGCCGGCGCGAAAGCCATAGGGCTCGACTTCTATTTTGCCCGCAACACGGAGCCGGCCAAGGATGGCGAGCTGATCGCCGCCGTGCGGGAGGCAAAGGCGAACGTCGTCATCGGAGCGCTCGACGAGCGCGGCCGGCTCGGAGCGCGGCAGATGGAGGTGCAGCGCGCCTTCATTGCAGCGACGGGACGGTCTGCCGGCTATGTCAATCTCAGAACCGAGCCGGACGGCATCGTGCGGTTCAGGGCCGGGCCGGCGGGCGGCTCCTCATTTCCGGCGAGCTTTGCGGCGCGCCTCGCCGAGGCCAGCGGCGCAACCGCCGACGCGGCCGAGGGACCGATTGCCTGGCTCAAAACATGGCGCGGCCGGCAACCGTTTCTGACACTGCCGGCCGAAGCCCTGCTCGCCGGCAGTGCAGCACATGCCGCCGCGGAGAAGGACGGCGCCTTGTCGGCACTCAAGGGCAAGACCGTCGTGGTGGGCGGTGATATCGCCCATCTCGATCGCCATGCCACGCCCCTTTCCGGAAAGGGAAGGAAGGCGGAGCCAGGCGTTTTCGTTCATGCTCACGATGTGGCGCAGCGACTCGATGGACGCCTCATGCACGAGTTGGGCCCCGGCGCGGTCGGATGGCTTCTCTTCGTCGTGGCGACCGCCGCTGGGGGGCTCGGATGGCTCTTTGGCACGCGCCACGCCAATCTTGTCGGTTGGACGGCGGCCACGTCGGTGCTGGTCGTAGCCGATGTTTTGGCATTTGCCGCGTTGCGTACTATCCTGCCGTTCTCGCTGATGCTGGCGGCATGGGTGCTGGGAGCAACGGCGGGCCGCAGCGCCCGCATCCTGGCGCAAGGTTCGTCACAGGAGGAAAGGGTCGAGATATGACCGGCATGAACTCGAGACTGGGAATAGCGGGCATTGTGGCTGGCGCGGCGCTAGTGCTGGCGGGGGCGCCGGCTCAAGCGGCCGAGGAGAGGTCGTGGCTCTGCGAGTACATTCCCTCGGCGTGCGGCAGCGAGGACGATCCCGGCGGCCTGCCAGGGCATGCGGGCGGAGCGGCCGGCTCCGCGGCCTCCGAGAGGGGAGAGACGCGCGGTCTCGGCGGCGAGCAGGAGACTCCGGCCGATGCGGCCGCTGCCCCCGCGCCTGCACCGGAGGAGAAGCCGAAGGAGGAGGAGTCGAAGCCGCCTCAGGGGGCCGAAGGCACTCGTTGACCCGACGAGCTAAAAAAAACGGTGCGTGCAGGGCGCACGCACCGGTCGGTTTGCAATCTCTCGGGTGTCGCGGCGTGTGCCGGCCTCGTGCCGCTCAGGCGGCCGCAGCGGTGGCCTTCTTGATCTTCTGAACCTCGCGCTTGAGCTTGAGGCAATCCTGAGACAGCTCGCTGTCACAAGCCTTGAGCAGGAAGGCGTCGAGGCCGCCACGGTGCTCGACGGTTTTCAGCGCGTGGGCGCTGATCCTGAGCTTCACCTGTCTGTCGAGCGCGTCGCTGATCAGCGTGACCTTGACGAGGTTCGGGCGGAACTTGCGCTTGGTCTTGTTCTCGGCGTGGCTTCTCAGCTGTCCGGACAGCGGCAGCTTGCCTGTCAACTCGCAGCGCCTGGTCATGACGGATGGGCTCCCTGGCCCCTCGAGCGCCTGATGCGGGGCCGAGAGACTGTTCGACGTGTTGAGATCGTTCAGAAAACGGTTAGCCCCGCCGCTTTGGGCGACGGGACTTCGCGCCTCCTATACCGGCGGACCGGAAGGGCGTCAAGCTGGTGTCAGTAGCACTGTCAGTAGCACATGAGTTGTCCGGTTTAGGTAGCGCACGATCTGTCCGGTAGTCCGTACCCATCGCAATGGGGGGTGATTCGGATGAGCCGGGTGGGCAGCGCTGAGGACCGGAGGATGCAGAAGTTTCGGGACGTCTTGAGCAACTGGGAGGCCGGGCGGCTGTCGCAGCTGGAGGCGGCGGCGCTGTTGGGGTGCTCGGAGCGGCAGTTCCGGCGCTATCGGGACCGCTTCGGCGAGGAGGGCGAGGCGGGTCTCCTGGACCGGCGGCTCGGGCGGCCGTCGGCGAGGGCGATCGCGGCTGCGGAGCGCGACGCGATGCTCGCGCTCTATCGCGACCGCCACCGGGGCTGGACGGCGAAGCACTTCCACGATTACGGACGCCGCCACCACGGCTTCTTCTGGGGCTACACGTGGACCAAGACGCAACTGCACGCGGCGGAGCTTCTCGATCGTGCGCCGCGCCGGGGCAAGCACCGGAGGAAGCGCGAGCGCATGGCCTGCGAGGGCATGATGCTGCACCAGGACGGCTCGCGTCACGTGTGGCTCGAAGGCCTTCCAGCCCTCGACCTGATCGTGACCATGGACGACGCGACGAGCACGACCTACTCGGCCTTCCTCGTCGACGAGGAAGGCACCATGTCGACGTTGCGCGGTCTCCTCGAGGTGTTCTCGGAGCACGGCCTGCCCTGCTCGCTCTACACCGACCGCGGCAGCCACTACTTCCTCACGCCCGAGGCCGGCGGCAAGGTGGACAAGGTGCATTTGACGCAGGTGGGACGGGCACTTTCGCGCCTCGGCGTCGAGCACATCGCGGCCTACTCGCCCGAAGCGCGGGGCCGCTCCGAGCGCATGTTCGGCACGCTCCAGGATCGCTTGGTGAAGGAGCTCGCGCTCGCCGGCATTCGCGACGTCGAGACGGCCAACCGGTGGATCAGGCAAGTCTTCCTGCCCGAGCACAACCGGCTGTTCGCTCGCGCCCCTGCGGTCGCGGACACGGCCTACGTCAAGGCCGCGCGCGAGACGCTCGTCGAGACGCTGGCGGTCGAGGAGGAGCGAACGGTGGCGCGCGACAACACGGTGTCGTGGCAAGGCCGGCGGCTGCAGATCCCGGAGAGCCCGGTGCGGGCGCACTATGTGAAGGCGCACGTCAAGGTGCGGCACTATCCGGACGGCAAGGTCGCGATCTTCCATGGGCCGCGCCGCATCGCTCGCTTCGAGGCGCCAGGAGCGGGCGAGGCCAACGAGAGGAGTGAGGTTCCGGCGGCCGCGAGCGTGGCATCGTGCTCGGCCGCGTCAAGGCGTGGCCTGGAAGCGCCGGAGCCCGTGGAAGCTGCCGAGCGACGGCCATCCTTGACCCGGCCTCAGCGCGCTGCCAAGGAGCTGCCGAGCCGGAAAGCCACGAGGTGTGCTGCCTGACGGCATCACCCCCTTGACACGACGGAGAAAACCGCTCCCGCCGTCGATCGTCAGAACCCAGAGGAGCGGACAACCCGTGTGCTACAAACCGGACAAGTTCAAAAGCTACCGACAGATTGAAATCCCACATGCGCACTAAAGTGTTTAGTTATCTCCAATCGTGATGCTTGCCACGCCGACTTCATCTTCGTAGTGGTACTGAAGTTTGGAGCGCAACAAATCGTTCGCGACGGTGCCGTGCGAGAGGGCGAAGATACCTTCGCGCCCTCCACTTTAAGCCCTATCAACTCCTGTTATCTTGAAAGACGCTGAGATATGGTTCAATGCGCGTTGCACCGTAGCAATAGA
>Ga0233425_10000893_pt1 | contig 71966 bp, 48 predicted proteins | sample Watercolumn_Towu_2_FD_181712 | JGI IMG/M metagenome (GOLD analysis project Ga0233425, IMG submission 181712) | Freshwater microbial communities from Lake Towuti, South Sulawesi, Indonesia - Watercolumn_Towuti2014_140_MG | ecosystem: Environmental > Aquatic > Freshwater > Lake | place... | reverse complement strand
CACGGGTCGGGAAAGTCGACGCTGGTGCAGACACTGATCCCTGTGCTGCGCGACGCCGGCCGGGAAGTATCCGCGATCGTGCGCCACGCCGGCGACAAGGGGCCGGCGCTGGCTCCATTGCTGTCGGAACTGAACGCGAATCGACAGCTGGTGATCGATGGCTTCGAGCAGTATTCGCGCTGGGACCGCTGGCGCATTCGCCGCGCCTGCCGTTGTTCCGGAGCCGGACTGCTCGTCACGGCACACCGCGATCTGGGGCTGCCGCTGTTGTTCGAAACCCGCGTCGACATCGAATTGGCGAAGTCGATTGTCCGCCAGCTGCTGCACGGCCGGTTGCCGCCGATCGAAGAACGGGAGATTGAATCCGCCTTCGCGCGCCACTACCCCAATCTGCGCGAAATGCTGTTTGAGCTCTACGATTCCATCGAGCGGCTTCGTGCGCCCCGCGACTGAAAGTACCGTCGCCTTGGATCACGCCGTCATCGCATCCAGGTCCGCCGTCCGGTGGTCAACCTGTCGCAGGTTGCTTCTGGAATGGATCGGATTGCAATGCGGCCATGCCCAACACCAGCCATCCCAGCATGAGGCATAGTCCGCCGGATGGGACGATCGCCCAATGTCCCAACTGCCCGCTGAAGGTCCCCAGATAAAGACCACCACAGAAGCCGAGCATCCCGGTCACGAACAGGATTCCCGCCGCGGATTTCATGCTGCCGCGGGTGCGCCGCTGCCAGATGCCGAGCCCCAGCAGCGCGGGAGCATGCGCGAGCTGATAACGAGACGCGGTTTCGCAGTACTGCAAGCGTTTTGCGATTACAGCCTCGTCGGCAACACGTTGCCTCAGCCAGCGTTCCAGACCATGGGCATGGAACGCACCCAACCCCACGCCACTTCCCCCGGCGATCGCCGCCACCAACAACCAGATTCGTCCCTGCATTACCGCGGACCCTCCCTTAACGAGCGACGCCCCAGTGTAACACACCGGGGCGTCGAGAGGTTATCGGGGCCAGGTTGCCCGAATCTTCCTGCTGCGGAGCCGCTGTTACGGAACCGGAGCGGGATTCAGACCCAGCTTGTTCTCTTCTTCTTCCTGGATGATGATTCGCGGCGTCACCATCATCATCAAACTTTGAGCTTCACGGCCGATCGCCACGTTCTTGAACAGGCGGTTGATGTAGGGAACTTTGCTTAGGATCGGAATTCCTCGCTCGTCGCGGCCTTCGCGGAGCCGTTTGATACCGCCCAGCAACACCGTGCCGCCGTCGGGGACACTGACCGTCGTTGTCACGGTCGTGAACGCGAACACCGGCAACTGAATCGTCGTGCCCTCGGTCGTTTCCTCGACATCGTCTTTCCGCGTGATGTTGTCGACCGGATCCTTGACGTTGGTTCCCGATCTGGTCGTCGTCTTACCGGTGAACGTAAAGGTGTCCACGTCGCCGATCTTGCTGAAGAACGGCACCAGTGTCATGCGAACAAACCGTCGGTCGGGTGAGACCACGGCCTGGACGCTAAGCGAGGTTCCTTCGTTCAGTACCACAACCACCGGCTGGTGCGCGACCGCGAAGTCGCCTACCACCGGGATGATGCCAACGACGAACGGCCGTTGCGCCGAATCGAACACCGAAGCGGTTTGACCGTTGAACATCGTGACCTTGGGGGCCTGCAGAATGTTCGACCGGCTGTCGCCGTTTGCGGCCTGGATCAGCAGGAACACTTCGATGTCGCTGAGGATCGCGATGCCGAAGTTGGCGGCGGTGTTGGCGTCGAATCCGCCGAACTGTGGAATCGTTCCGCCGTAGTCACCGCGTGTACCGTTGGAGAACGGGATATCCAGGTCGGCGGTCGGGATGCCCGTAGGCGTAAGTCCGATCGCGATACTGGGGCCCGCGTCGTCCGGCAGACCGGTGGGGGACGCCGTGCGGAGACCGGTGTTATCGTCGACCTGGAAGTCGAAGTCCACGCCGATGCGCTCAAAGAAGTTGTCGCGCAGCGTGATGAATCGTACTTCGATCGTGACTTGCAGGTCCTGCAGTTTCCGCAGTTGTTCCAGCAGATCGGCGATCTGGTCGTGGACTTCCTGCGTCTGGCTGACGACGATGCTCAAGTTCGCCGGCGACGGCTCGATCGTGCCGGCGCCTCCGGATTCGTTCCAGGATGTCGGCGCGATCGAAGAGGTGACAAGGCTGATCAGGGTGTCGAAATCGGGCTGGGAGCCACCTCCCAGTCCGCCGGGCCCGGTCCCGATCTGCTGGGCAGGACGTGCGCCCATGCCCGGCATGGCTCCCGCCGGTCCGCCGCCACCCATCTGCGCCAGGACGGTCGGATTGACGCTGTTATTGCCGCCGCCGGCCAGCTGCATCGGCAATCCAGCGCCGGCCTGCAGCATGCCGCCGTAGCCCATCGACCGGTGCGCTTCCTGAATGGCGCCCGGAAGTCCAGTATTGTAACCCGGAACAAAGTTGGGAATCGGAATCACCAGGTCAGCGACATCGTACACCAGGGTGTAGACGTCGGAGTTCTTCGTCTGCGAACTGGTGATCTTGAGCACATCGTTGTTGATCACATGACCGAGTCGTTTTGGACCCAGAATCAGATTCAGCACGCTCCTCAGGGAGATCGGCTTGGTCAGACTGAGCGAAATCGGCGTATCGGAAGTCACGCCTTCGATCGCCAGTTCGGAAGGATCCAGAAAAATGTTGATACCCGCTTGGCGCCCCAGAATGTCGACGACTTCCTTCAACGGGACGTTTTCGAAATTGGCATCAACCATCTGGGCCAGCGAACGCTGGATTTCGATTTCCGACGGCGAGAACCGCTTGCGATTGCGATCGCGGTATTTTATTCCGCGGCGGCTGATGTCATCCCAGTTCTTGATATCGAACGCGATCGGATTATCCGAATCGAACGGGATCGCCGCCCGATGCAGATTTTCGTTCATTTCAACATGGAATCCGTTTTCTTTCGCGTCGTCGATCCTCTTCTGTTCCGCCAGTCGGCTGGCGAACCGCGATTTCCAGATCAGGGTTTCCGAGATCGGGTTATCCGGATCGAGTTGCGTGGCCTGGCGGGCGAGCACCGAGGCTTCCGCATAACGTTCCTCATCCATCAGTTGATTGAAATTCTCGACCAACTCGGAGTACTTGGCCTGCATATCCACGTTGACGCGACGCGATCGTTCGACGTCGTCGAGCACCTGACGATTGCGTTCGGCATTCTCGATCTCCGCGCGATTGCGTTCGATGTAGAACTCCAGGTCGTTGATCTCGCGATCGACCATCGTTAACAGTTGTTTGCGACCCGCGGGATCGACATCCGATTGGGTGACCCGTTCGCGCAGCCGCTGCAGGCGGGTCAATGCTCCGCGAGGATCGGTACTGGCCATTTTCCGAGCGGCGTCGCGTTCTCCGCCGATTTCGCTCAGCAGTTTCTGACGCAACACTTGTTGACGGCTGGCGATCGATTCCAGCGCGGAGGGCTCGCCGCGCGGAGCGGAAGGCGCCTGGATCGGTTCGGAAAGCAGCGCCAGTTTCTCACGCAGCTGGCGGACCGTGGCAGGATCGAGATCCCGTTGGAACTTCCAGGCTTCATTAAAATAGCGCAGGGCTGATTCACGGTCCTGCTGTTGCAGCGCCTGGATCCCTTGTTCATAGAGCGCTTGTCCACGCGAGACAGCGCCGGAGTCGGCGACTCTATCGGCCAGCGTCGGTTCCTGGGCGCCGGCCGGTATGTTGCGCGATCGATCGGTATCGGGGTTATACAGGCCCTGGGAGACTCCAAAACGCGTGCCGCGCCCGTCGCGCGGATCGATCTCCTGTTCGATGCCGGCGCGTGCCACGTTGCCGCGGCGCGACATTTCGCTGTCGAGTTCCATCCCAAGTTGCCACGGCCGCACTTCGCCCGGAGCGAACGCCTGGTCGGGAACGCCGTACGATTTGGCCGCGTTCAGGATCCGCTGAGCGGTCTGCAGATCGCCACGTTCTTTGGCCGCCTGCGCCTGGGCCATCAGACGCTGTACCTCTTTGACGGCCGAACCGGCGTCGTCACTGACTTTTCCCACCGCCCGGTTGCCGGCGCCTGCCGCGCGATTCGCCGCCGCGTTCGCAAATCGACTCGCTGAACGTCCGGCATCGTCCGCCGCCCGTTCGATCGATTGCGAAGCGTCTTGACGCACTTGATCGATTTTCTCGGCCGCATTCTCGAACAACTCGTTCGCCGCCGCGGTTTCCCGCGTTCCGTCAACGAACGGATCGCGAGGAGCCGGCTTGCGGCCGCCGTCGCCCAACAGGCCGGGAATCAGGCGCTCGGTGCCTTTACCGGCGCGGGCGGCGTCGAGTTCCTTGCGGAGTTTCGCGGGCGTGTCACTGAATCGGCTGAATACCGGATCGTAGGACACTTTGAGATCCTCGGCCTGGCCGATCCATGCTTCCGCCGCGTCGTACTTGCCTTCCTTGATCGCCTGGCGAGCACGTCGCAACAGATCGTCCGATTGCGTGCGAGGATTCGCTTCCGTCGTTTGCCCGACCAATGCGGGCACTGCGAAGAGCGAGGGGAGCGCGGGGTTGGACGCAGCTTGCGTCCAGGACGCGCACAGAGTCATTCCGAGCGTAACGACGCCCGATAGTTTCGCGGTCGGTCTCAACGCGCTTCTCCTTCTTCGAGATGCACGAAACCCTTTGGGTAGTGCTACAAGTGCCACCGGCAGGATTCCAGAACCGTGTAGAAAAGACTAGTTTCTCGACGAGGCCGGGATAATTACCGAGCGCGCCATGGCGCGTCAAGGGCATTTTTTGCGACGGCTACAGCCGCCGGCCCGACGCCGTCTGACAGGCTTCGCGAACGGAAGCCGGAAAGTCGCGACGTCAAGGCATGGCCCGCGCGCAGTTGCGGTGGATCGGTGGTTATCCCGGTGTTTGCCCCAGGGAAGGGGAAACGGGGCGGGATACTAGAATGCGAATCGCACCGAAGCAAGGCCAGTTTTTCAAAATCCGCGAATCTGCAAATCGGGCGAGCGCACGATCACGATTTCCTGGCGGGGCTAGCGTCCCCGCGGCCCGACACTGCCGGGTTACCACGGTGTCCGGCGTCAGCCGCCGCCAACCAGGGTCACAATCTCAATTTCGTCACCATCGGCGATCGGTGTTTCGGAATGACACTCCCTCGGCAACACCGATTGATTGACTTCCACGGCGACGTAGCGGGGATTGATTCCAAGCCCGGCAATCAGCGCCGCGATGGTGGTGCCCGCCGGCACGACGCTGGCCTCCCCATTGTGGCGAAACTGCACCGCTCGCGCTGCATCGCCCACTACTTGCGCTCCCGCACCGCGCGAGCACTGCCTGTGCCGAGCAGCACCATATTCACCGGCTGGAAGGTGTTCCAGTTCAAAGCGGCCTTGTTCCATGGTACGCCGTAGCAGGCATAATTGCCGGTGTCGGTATCCGCGATGTAAATGATCGAGTCGGCCAGTGTCACTCCGCCGGTGTACGACTTCACGTTCGTATAACCGGTTGCCATCAACAGCTTCGGCGCCTTGCGGCTCACATCGGGAATTCCCAAATCGACATAGACGCTGTTGTACATGAATGCGCCGAGCGGCTGCATGGTCTTGGGATTCATTACCCCACCCGACAGTCGCCCGGTGACGAAATCCAGAAAAAACACCCCCTCGATCCCCTGGTCGATGGGGCCGGTCGCGATCGCCATACTGTCGCCGGCGTCGGCCGTCGCCGCGCGCAGGATTGCATCCGCGCCATCGAAACGTCGGTTCGCCTGTTGCATGACAATCGCGCCGACCAACATGGCGGTTCCCAGTGACAATCCTAGGCCCAGGCCGGTCACAAACGAACGATTTGGACTATGTTTCATCCAGCCAGTCATGATTTGCATTCCTTTCTGCGGAAATTTCCGGTGCGCTGCAGTCCCCTGTGGCTGCCGTTATCCTAGCGGTTTTTCCGAGGAATTACAAATTCCCTTCCGCCGCGAACCGACGGATGACGCGCGACATGCCGGCGGCGCCCCGTGTGGCTCCGGATCGATCGGCTCCTGGTTGCCCTCCGATGGGCGAGCGGCAGATAGGATCGTACCGATCGGCTCTTTTGTACGACGGACTTCAAGTCCGTCGATTCGCTTTACGGACGGACTAGAAGTCCGTCCTACAGGTAAACCCCATTCTGCCGCTCGCCTTAGCGGCCGCTCCCGCGCCGAACGGACCGGCAGGCCTCCGCTGTCTCCGCTGCCGCGTCGCTGGCAGAGCACTGGCGGTGGCAAGATGATTTGCTAAAACAATCGGGTCCGTAAACGCACTCTTAACCAGGAGAATTGACGATGGCGACGAATGGCGGATTGAATCGCAAGCTGCGCATGGGTTTGGTTGGGGGCGGGCAGGGCGCGTTCATCGGTCGCGTCCACGCCACCGCCGCCGTGCTCGATAATCGGGCAGCGCTGGTGGCCGGGGCCCTTTCCTCGGATCCCGCCAAGGCCAAGGCGTCGGCCCCCGACTATGACATCGCTGCGAATCGAGCCTACGGTTCCTACCAGGAAATGCTGCACGCCGAGTCCGCCTTGCCAGCCGATCAGCGCATCGATTTTGTCTCGGTGACGACGCCTAACCATACCCACTATGCGATCGCCAAGGCCGCGGTCGAGGCCGGCTTCAACGTGATTTGTGACAAGCCGATGACCTTCGACCTGGCCCAGGCGGAAGATCTGGCCGCGACCGTGGATCGCTCGAACGTGGTCTTCGCGCTGACCCATAACTACACCGGCTATCCGCTGGTAAGGCAGGCGCGCGAGATGATCCTGGCGGGCGAACTCGGTGAGATCAACGCCGTTCGTTCCAATTACATTCAAGGATGGCTCCGATCGCGCCTGGAACTCAGCGATCAAAAGCAAGCTTCCTGGCGCACCGATCCGCACAAGAGCGGCGCCGCCGGTTGCTTCGGTGACATCGCCACGCACGCCTACAATCTGGCCCGTTACATGACCGGGCTGATTCCGGAAGCGGTCTCCTGCCACCTCAAGGTGTTCGAGGCCGGACGCGCCCTCGACGATTACGGCACCGCTGTGATCCGTTTCGCCAATGGTGGATTGGGAACCGTCACCGCGTCGCAGATCAGCCATGGCAGGGAGAACGACCTGTTCATCGAAATCGACGGGACGAAAGGGTCGATCCAATGGCGGCAGGAGGAACCCAATTTCATGATCCTGCGGCAGAACGGACAACCCCACAAAATGTACACGCGTGATCCGAACGCGCCGCACATGTCGAATTGGGGAAAAGCCGCCTGCCGACTGCCCAGTGGCCATCCGGAAGCATTTCTGGAAGCGTTTGCCAACGTCTACCGATTCGCTTACGACGACATGGCCGCTCGTGCCAGCGGCGCGAAGTGGGATCGAACAAATACCATCTATCCGAACGTCAACGATGGCGTTGAAGGGATGTACTTTATTCAGCAATGCGTCGCCAGCAGTCGGGAAAACGGCTCCTGGCTGCCGCTGAAACACTCCCGCGCTCGTCGGTGACCTCATGCCCCATTCGGATCAAGTCTTTCTGGCGGTCGACCTGGGCGCGTCCAGCGGACGGCTGGTCGCCGGCCGCCTGCGTCAGGACCGATTGGAACTCGATGAAATCCACCGTTTCGAAAACGGCGGTGTCGCGATCGACGATCGGCTGTATTGGGACCTGCCGCGGCTGTGGACCAGTATTCTGGATGGTCTGCGAGCGGCGGCGGCGAAGTACGGAAATCGCATTCGCAGTGTCGGCGTCGATACCTGGGGCGTCGACTTCGGACTGCTCGACCGCAACAATGAACTGCTGGGAAATCCTTACTGCTACCGGGATCGACGCACCGCGGGAGTTTTGGACCTGGCGACAGGCGTGATCAGCCGCGACGAGATCTTCGAAGAATCCGGCCTGCAGTTCATGGAGTTCAACACACTGTTTCAGTTGTTCGCCATGAAGCGTCAACATGCACCGGTACTGGAAATCGCCGATCGATTTCTGATGATTCCCGACCTCCTTCATTGGCTGCTGTCCGGGGAGAAAATCAACGAGTACACCAATGCCACGACGTCCCAGATTTATAACCCTCGGGCACGCGGTTGGTCGGAAGTGCTGATCGAGCGTTTCGAATTGCCCCGGGCCATTTTTGGACCGATCGTCGAGCCAGGCACGAATCTGGGATCGTTGCGCTCCAGTGTTGCCGACGAATCCGGCCTGCAGGGCGTACGTGTTATCGTGCCCGGAACGCACGATACGGCGAGTGCGGTGATGGCGGTCCCCGCAGGCGGCTCCGCCTCCTCGCAGAAGCCCGAATGGTGTTATATCAGCAGTGGCACCTGGTCACTGATGGGGGTTGAAGTTCCTGCGCCGGTGATCAACGCGACCTGCCGGCAACTGAATTTCACCAACGAAGGTGGCGTTGGCGGAACGACCCGGCTGCTGAAGAACATTGCCGGGCTATGGCTGGTTCAGGAGTGCCGCCGCCTCTGGAAACAAGCCGGACGCGACTACGACTGGGCCCAATTGGTGCGGCTGGCGGAAGCCGCACCGGCGTTGCGATCGCTGATTAATCCCGACCACCCGAGCCTGGTAGCTCCAGCGGATATGCCCGACGCGATCCGACACCTTTGCCGAGCGAATGGCGAACCAATCCCGGAATCCGAAGGCGCGGTTATTCGTTGCGCCCTGGAGAGTCTGGCACTGCGTTATCGCATGGTCCTTGGCTGGCTGGAGACGTTGACCGGCGGAACCTTGTCGACCGTTCATATCGTGGGCGGCGGCTCGCAGAACGCATTATTGAACCAGTGGACCGCGGACGCTTGCCAGCGACGCGTGGTCGCGGGACCGGTCGAGGCAACGGCAATCGGCAATCTGCTGGTGCAGATCATCTCGACCGGCAACGCCGGGTCGACCCGGCAGGGGCGGGAAATTGTCGGACGCAGCTTCCCCGTCACCGAGTTTCTGCCCCAACCGGCCGAACCATGGGAGTCGGCGTTTTCCCGCTTCCAGCGACTCCTGGGAGCTTGATTTGGCAAAACGGCGATCGAGCCTTCTCCCTTTGCGTCTTTGCGCCTCGGCGGGAATACCTTGAGGCGCAGGCCCTAATTCTTGCAAGAGCAATCAGTTACGTCTCGTGATTCCTGGTGGTGATCAGCGAGAAGTGTCAAAAAAAAGCAGCGCGAACTGGTGTTTTTCACCGATGACAGGGATAATCATTCCGCGGCAGGAATGTCGCGTACGGGTGTCGCAGGAAACGAGAAGAGTTTCAAAGTCATGTTGCGAATTCTTGGATCGGCTCGACAACTCTGCGAGGGAATGACTCGCCGTGATCTGTTGCGCGTCGGCGGATTGGGGCTGGCCGGGTTGAGCCTGCCGGAATTGCTTGCGCTGCAGGACTCGGCCGCCGCCTCCTCCACGCCGCGTGCTGCCGGATTCGGCAAAGCCAAGGGCGTAATCCTGATCCATTTGTACGGCGCTCCGAGTCAATTAGAGTGGGTCGATCCAAAGCCGGATGCGCCCGCCGACATTCGCGGTGAACTGACGCATATTCGTTCGGCATTGCCTGGATGCGACGTCGGCGAGTTATTCCCGAATTTCGGCAAGGTGCTGGATCGATGCACGGTGCTGCGATCGCTCACGCACCCCTATCCGATCCACGGCGTGGCATTCGCGCTGACCGGTGTGCCATCGATCGACGTCGCCATGGAGTTGAGTCCGCGTGATCCCCGTCACTGGCCGTTTTTCGGTTCCGTCGTCGAGTATGTCGAATCGAAGAATCGCGGCGAGTTTCCCCAGGTACCGCCCAATATTGCTCTGCCTTTCCGCTTCAGCAGCCGTCGCGTCGGCGAGGTGCCTCGAGCGGGCCCCTATGCGGCATTCCTGGGCAGCCAGTTCGATCCGGTCTATACCGATTTTGTGGGCAGCGCCACCAAAGGCATCACCAAGACCCTGCGGGACCTCGTTTACACCGACAACGACCCCTATATCGGCTGCAGCTCCGACTGTCATTTCGTCGTTCCATCGGCCTCGGGGCTGCCGGCGGAGATCACGATCGACCGATTGCAAATTCGGCGCACCCTGCTCGATCAGTTCAACTCGGCCAGGCCCGCTTTGGAACGCTCATTTAACGGACGAAAGTTGACCAAACAGCAGCAGGCCGCGGTCGCGGTTCTGGAATCCGATCGACTGGCCAAAGCGCTCGATCTGCGAACCGAATCCGCGTCGGTTCGCGACTCCTACGGTCACACGTTGTTTGGCCAATCCTGCCTCGCCGCTCGACGCCTCATCGAAGCCGGCAGCCGTGTGGTGACGGTGTTCTGGGACGAATACGGATTGGCCGGGATGGGATGGGATACGCACTGGAATCATTACCCGCGGATGCGCCAGGAACTCTGTCCGGGTCTCGATCAAGGCTGGTACGGACTGATCAATGATCTGGACCAGCGCGGCATGCTCGATGAAACTCTGGTGGTCTGCACCAGCGAGCATGGCCGCACGCCGAAGCTGAACAGTTCTGCGGGAGGCGGCCGCGACCATTGGTCGCAAGTCTATTCCAGCGTTGTCGCGGGCGGCGGGATCGCCAAGGGACGTGTCGTCGGAGCTTCCGATCGGATTGCGGGGGAAGTCGCCGATCTGCCGCTCAGCCCCAAAGACCTGCTGGCGACCATGTATTTTCTGCTCGGCATCGATCATCACCAGCCGATTGGCGATGGATCAGGGCGGAGTTTTCCGCTGGTCGAGGGCAGAGTCATTTCCGAAGCGCTGGCTTGATCCGCGGGCTGGCGGCTCACACGCTCACGATGGATCGGCTTCGCCTTGCGGCGCCGTATGGGATGGCGCCAGAGTAAAGCAGAGCTTTTGCTGCGGCAACGCAATGTCGCCGTCGGTGACCAGCTTTTTGAGAATCTGCATTACACCCTGCATGCCCATCAAGATGTCGGTCGTCGTGATGATGCCGATCAGATTTCCCTTGTGCGTCACGGGCAGACAGGAGATCCGATTGTGGATCAACAGCGTGATCGTCGGTCCCAGCAGCGACTTTGGATCCACGGTGAACGGGTTCGGTGTCATCATGGCCGCCGCGGTCTTCCCTTTGTTGGCGTCCTTGATGCTGATGATTCCCTGCAACTGATTGTCCGAAGTGCAGACCAGCACATGCCGCAGGCGATTTGTCTTCATCAGGCTCTGTACGTCTTCGGCCGGTGTCGACGGTGTGACCGTCGTCAGGCGTCGCGACATCAGATGTTGAACCTGAATGTCGCCGGCGAACACGGCCGGAATATGTTCGGAGAGCGAATGGAGAATCTGCTGCCGCTTCTTGAATATTGCGTCGCGCTGTACTTCATTCGGTCCCATGAAGGCCGCGTCATCCACCGTGCCGTGTTGTTCGCGACCGCGCACATAGAGCACAAACCAGGCCAGCACGCCCAGGGCCATCATCGAAAGCGTAGCGGCGACTTTGCGAACGGTCAGTTGCCGGGCAAAATCGTCGTTGGCGCGGCTGTCCGCGCTGCCGTTTTCGGACTCGGTCGCGGTCGTTCCGGCGATCGCCCGCCGTTGCGACGCGCTGTCGGTCGAGCCCTTGTCCCAAAGCAGCCCGACGAACCCTGCCGCCACATACATCGCGCCTCCCACCAGCGCTGCAAAAATTGCGTATTCGAACAACTTGCCACGCTGGAACTGGCTGGGGTTTTTAAGCGTTCGCTGCATCGGTGCCCCTTGATCAATCTTGGGGAAAAATATGGAATTCGCCCGGCAATCCAACCTTAGGTCAAGATTTCGAGGATGCATACCGTTGCTGTGTTGGCGATTTCAGCCCGGCTGTGACAAAATCGTTACAGACGCTGCGACTATGCTTGTCTCGGCGGACGATAGAATGAAATGAACGGGCCAAATTGCCAGACTGACTGCCTGGCAGGGCGGGAGAATTCAGCGGGAGTGGATCATGCGGGGCCGACGTGCGGTGCTGACGATCGAGGATGACAAGGCGATTCGCCGCGGTATCGTCGATGCGCTGCGCTATGCCGGCTACGACGTGCATGAGGCGGCCGATGCGGAATCGGGGCTGCCGATGGCCATCCAGCTGCAGCTCGATCTGCTTCTGCTCGACCTGGTTCTGCCCGGCGCATCGGGGCTGGAAGTTGTTCGGCAGGTGCGCCAGGTGCGCCCCACGCTGCCGGTAATAGTCTTGACCGCTCGTGGTGACGAGGACGATCGAGTCACCGGACTGAAACTTGGCGCCGACGATTATGTGGTCAAGCCGTTCAGCGTCAAGGAACTGCTGGCGCGCGTCGAGGCGGTATTGCGGCGTTCCCCCAATCGGCCCCTTGATCTGGAATGTGTCGATATCCCGGGTGGAACGGCCGACCTGGCCCGGCGCGAATTGCGATTCCGCGACGGCGATCGCGTCGAACTGTCCGAGCGCGAGGCCGACCTGTTGCGGTACCTTGCCTCGAACCGAGAACGCGTGGTCACGCGCGACGAACTGCTGGCGCATGTCTGGCGGATCAGTCCGGACAACATCGCAACCCGGACCATCGATATGCATGTCGTGAGACTCCGCGAGAAACTGCGCGATCAGTCCGCCGAGCCCCGCGTGCTGCTCACGGTCCGCGGCAAAGGTTACATGTTCGGTGCGGAACACGACGACACGGAGGCCGGCTGATGCGCAGACCGTGGCAGATCTGGAGCATGTTCGCGATCTGTCTTGGCCTGGCCATTCCGGCAATGGCCTTGCTGACCGTCAAAGCGCTCGAGCTGGACCTTGCCCAGGTCAAAGCCCAGCGGCAGGCGGAATTGGATGAGGCGATCAGCAACGCGCTCTGGACGATGGATACCCGGCTGACGCCCATCCTGGCTCAGGAGGCGGCACGACCGGAATTTGAATACAGTTCGTTCCTGCCGACCACCGCGCTCCTGGCGTCGGATCGCCAGCCGCGGTCCGTCCGCCGCGGCGCCGCCGATGATGCCCGTCCCGATGGCGCCCGCCCCGATGGCGCAACGACCGTCGAGGGCGGACCCGCGGATTCCCCAGCAACGTCAACGAGAAGTGCGCTGTCGGAATCGGAGACCGTGACTCCTTCGCGATTGCTTGTGCAGCCGTCACCTTACGTACAGCTCAGCTTTCAATGTTCGGCGAACGGCTGCGTGACCTCGCCACAGTGTCCGGACGAGCCGGAATTGCCCTGGGCGATCCGCAGCGGCGCGGATCCGGAACAGATCGACGACTGCCGCCGCCGTCTGGCCGATTTCATCCGCTGGGTCGACTACGATCAATTGCTGGAAATGCTGCCGGAACAGTCGTTGCCGCAATGGCAGGATTTTGTCCCCGAATCCAACGTCGCGAATACGCCGTGGCAGGCGAACCATGGGCAGGTGGTTTCACAGAACGTGGACTTGAGTCGAGTTTCCTCGCCGAATCAACACGAATCGACCGATCCGGCGGTGCCTTTACCGCCGGCGGTCGAGAACATCATCCAGTTACGGGAATCTCGCAGCCAATCGCCGGCCCGGCAGAGCAGCGATTTCAATAATCGCAATTCCGCTTTGCAGGCATTCGCGCAACGCGAAATCGCCGGGCAGAGGAATGCCAACCCGGCGGCGTCATACGCCGCCACGGTGCGCGCCGCCACGGTTCGGGAAGGAGTGAGTCGACCGCTGTGGATCGGCTCGCAACTGCTATTGGCCCGCCGCGTGACCGTCGGCGAACAGACGGTTATTCAGGGATGCTGGCTGAATTGGCAGGAGATCGAGGCGTTATTACGGCGCGAGGTGCGTGACATCCTGCCGGAGTTCACGTTCGAACCGGTGCGCAGCGAAAAGGAAGTGAAAATCGGTCGGCTGCTGGCGACCCTGCCGGTGCAGATCCATGTACCCCCGGTGACGGCCGAGCCATTGACCCTGTCGCCGATGCGGATCGCGTTGCTGATTGCCTGGCTCTGTTTGGCGCTTGTCACTTTGACCGGAGGAATGCTGCTCGCCGGCGTAATCACGCTCAGTGAACGTCGCGCTGCGTTTGTTTCGGCCGTCACCCACGAATTGCGGACGCCGTTGACGACTTTTCGGATGTATGCCGAGATGCTGGCCGAGAATATGGTTCCCGAAGCGAGCCGCGTCGGTTATCTGCGAACGCTGCAGTCGGAATCGGATCGCCTCTCGCACCTGGTGGAAAATGTCCTGCAATACGCTCGTCTGGAACGGAACGCGGGTGAACATAAGCAGGAACTGATTACGCTCGCGACACTTGCCGGTCGCATCGCCGAATGCAGCCGCTCGCGGCTGGATCAGACAGGCATGCAGCTGGTCATTGAATTGCGCGACCAGGATCGCGACATTGCGCTGCGCACCGATCCACGCGCGATCGAGCAGATCGCTTTCAATTTGATCGACAACGCCTGCAAATACGCCGGCGCCGCCGATGACCGCCGCATTCACCTGGTTTTGGCCGTTCTGCCTCGGGAAGTGACGCTGACGATCCGTGATCACGGTCCCGGCATTCCAACGACAGCGCGGAGGCGATTATTCCAGCCGTTCTCCAAGTCGGCTCATGAAGCGGCTCGATCCGCTCCCGGCGTCGGACTGGGACTGGCGCTGTCGCGCCGGCTGTCAACGTCGCTCGGCGGCCGATTGGAACTCGTCGCCGCCGACACGGACGGCGCCTGTTTCAAAATCCGCTTGCCCCGCCCTTCGGAGCGTGACTTGGCCTAAGCCGCCCTAAGCCGCCGAGGAAATGTCGACGACCTGCGTTTTTGCCAGCAGGTCATGGATGCAGCGGCGATCCTGGCGGAAAATAAAGCAGATGTCGACGATTGAGTAAATGCCGCCGACGCAGGGAATCGCGCCGATCAATCCGTTCAACAAACCGCGCAGCAGGAAACAGCTCACAAAGTCCGCTCTTTCGCCGGTTTCGAAGTTCACGATCTGCGTCTTCAATAGGTATTTGCCGATCGATTGGCTCCGCGTATACAGCAGGTACAGATTGATTCCCAGCAGGGCCAGCGCACCAATTCCGATTAACGCCATTCCAATCAGTGCGAGGGCTCCCGGTTCATTCTGCCCTATGCTGCCCGCGATCATCAGCCCGTACCCCGGTCCGACAAAGATCGTACCGCTAAGTCCATCTACCAGCGCCCCCAGAAATCGCTTGCCGAGATCGGCCAAGGGGTAGCCCTTGGTCGGCATCGGATTGTATCCGCCAACCGGAGTTGCATAGGGATTGTAGTTTGACATGAGTTTTCCTTCCTGCGATGTGAGTTATTGAACGGTGTCGTTGGGGAGAAGGAGGATTCAAATGAGTGCAGCGATTATGTCTGTGATGCCGCAATAAATCAAGGTTCAGGCGGTGGCTTGCACTTTGAGCCCCAGTTCCTGGATCATCAGTTCGCGGATCTTGAATTTCTGGATTTTTCCGGTGACCGTCTGCGGAAACACGTCGACGAATCGCACGACCTTGGGCACTTTGTAATGGGCCAGCTTTCGCCGGCAGAACTGCCGGATCTCGTCTTCGGTGGCCGTCACACCTTTCTTGAGTTTGATCCAGGCGCAGAGTTCCTCGCCATACTTCGGGTCGGGGATACCGACGACGGAAATCTGTTCCACGGCCGGGTGCGTAAACAGGAACTCTTCGATTTCACGCGGATAGATATTTTCGCCGCCGCGAATCACCATATCCTTCAGCCGTCCGGTGATCTTGTAGTAGCCGTTGCTGAGCCGCACCGCCAGATCGCCGCTGTGCAGCCAGCCCTCGGTGTCGATCGTCGCCGCCGTTTCTTCGGGGTTGTTGTAATAGCCAAGCATCACGACATGCCCTCGCGAACAGAATTCCCCCTGCTGATTATCGCCCAACGTCTCACCGGTGACCGGGTCGACGACCTTGGTCTCCAGGCCGGGCAGGGGTCGCCCGACGGTTTCCACGCGCAGCTCCAGCGGATCATCGGTACGCGTCTGCGTGACGACCGGCGACGCTTCGGTCTGGCCATAGGCGATCGTTAATTCCCTTGCCCCCATCCGATCGATGACTTGACGCATGATTTCGATGGGACACGGCGCGCCGGCCATGATTCCGGTGCGCAAGGATCGCAGGTCGCGCTGGGCAAAGGTCGGATCCTCGAGCTCCGAGATAAACATGGTGGGCACGCCGTAAATCACAGTGGCCCGCTCGGCCTCAATCGCCGCCAGCGTTTCGGTGGGCTGGAAGTACTCGCCCGGTACCACCATCGCCGCGCCGTAAACCACCGAACAGAGCGTCCCCAAAACGCATCCAAAGCAATGATAGAACGGCACCGGGATGCAGATCCGATCGAATTCATTCAGCCGCTGGCAACCGCCAACATAGTAGGCGTTCAGCAGCAGGTTGCGGTGACTGAGCGTCGCCGCCTTGGGGAATCCCGTGGTTCCGGAGGTGTACTGGATATTGATTGCCTCGCCAGGCACCATGCCGCCGGGAATATCGTCAAGTTGAACGTCCGCTCCGCCGTCTAGAACCTGCTGCCAGGTCAGACCGCCCGGCAATCCCCGGCCTTTCAGCGTGACCACAGATCGCAGACGCGGGAATTCGTCGCAGCAAAGTGCGCCGGGCTGGGAACCGGCCAGCGCAGGACAGATCTCGTTGAGCATCGAGAAATAGTCGGACGATTTGAACTGATCGACCAGAAACAACGCGACCGCGTCGCTTTGCCGCAGCACATACTGCAGCTCGAATGGGCGATAGGCGGGATTGATCGTGACCAGTACGGCACCGATTCTGGCCGTGGCGAACTGCAACAATACCCACTCCGGCACGTTCGTGGCCCAGACCGCGACATGTTCGCCTTTGCGAATGCCGATTCGCAGCAGGCCACGCGCCGCGTGATCGACGCGCTGGGCAAATTCCGCCCAGTTCCAGCGAACGCCGATCTTGGGAAAAACCACCGCGTCACGATCGGCGAATCGCCGCGCTGTCGCCGCTAGTACCTCACCGATCGTCAGTCCGTCCACCCAGGGGGAATGCTGATCATGTGCCATCCGAGGAGTGCTCCAGCGGGTCGATGTCGCGTGGGATTATAGTGCAAATGGCAGAAGCTGTGAACGTTGGTGCGTACAGGATTCGAAGAGTGCGGTGGGCGACCGGCAAATCCGGTTCGTGGGTCGACTGGGGCTCAACCGTTACTCTTGGAGCGGGCGGGAAATGAGCACCGCCAGCGGCAGGAACAGGAACAGCGGACACCAGGTAGCCAACACGGGGCTCAACAGGTAATTGTCCCCCAAGGCATGGCAGGTGATCACCGCCGCCGCAAAGCCGCAGACCGCCAGCAGCCCCCATCCGATCGCCACAAACAAGCGTGGCTGTTCGCGGCGCAGGACCAGCGGCAGCCCCAGGAAAACCAGGGAGATATCCAGAACTGGCTGGACAATTCTTGCGTGGATCCGCACCCGCGTTTCGGCACCGACCCGATCGCTGGGATTTCGCAGTTGTTCGATCAACTCGCGCGTCGAAGTGTAGCGTTGCCATTGGTCGCCCGTGGCTAACTGCTCGAATGTCAGGTGCGTAGCTACAAAACACTCCCGCGGTCCCAGCCAATCGGTGTCAAACGACGTCAGCACCAGCGGCTGCTGCTGGTCATACTCCGACGGAATCTCCGCCAGGTTTTCCGGCCGTTCGACGTCCACCAGTCGGAACCCGGCGCTGCGGTCGTCCTGGGGCGGCAGGTACGTGGCGTATGCCGCAATCAACTTGTCGCCAAAGCGAGCCAGATTCGCCGGCAAACGAAAGGTCGGATGGTCCACCCGCTGTCGCCCGCGAATCACACAGCGTCCCCCCAGGAGTATATTCGTATGATGGTCGAATCGCGGCACGAATGGGCGCGGTGTGTCGCCGAGCCAATCCTGGGCGTTGCGTGTCAGCCGATCCCGATAATGCGGCATCCACCATTCCCGGTTCGCCATCCCCAATCCGCTGACCGCGATGGTCGCGACGATGATCGGCCTGACGACGCGCCATTTGGAGATGCCTCCCGACAAGATCGCGGTCAGTTCGCGCGTTCGGTAAAACCAGGCGATCGTCGCCATGCTGGCCAGGAGTGCGAGCATTCCATAGGTCCGGTCGAACACCGTCAAGGCATGCACGCGATAATAGTCAAACACGATCAACAGGATGTTCTGCGCGGTTCGCTCGGCATACAGCTGGAATTCTTCCAGATTGTTGAAGGCGTCGATGATGACGTACAGCGAAACCAGGGCGAAAAACGCCACGCCCAGGATCTTCATAAACTGGCGCAGCACGTAAAGGTCGAGAATCAACATGGCACCTACCCAGAAGCTGGAACCATAGGGTAGTTTGTTGGCATGGGTCAAGATCGATTGCACATGGCCGCAAACCGAATTGCGGGACCGGCGCGGCGGCTGCTTGTCGGTTGGGGGGGGCGCGCCGTTTCCCTGGCACGGCGCGGCGCGCGGTCGATCGGTCGCATGGCAACCGATCTCGTTTTTCCGCCGGTCTGTCTGGCCTGCGACCGCGAATTGCTGGCCGAGTCGTCGGAGGGCGGACTCTGTCGCGAATGCCTGGACAGTTTCCGCTATCCGCGCGGCCCGATCTGTCCGAAGTGCGCCGCCTGCCTGCCGCCGGCCGGCGCGCGCCGCGTCCGCTGCGGCTATTGCCGCGAACGACGCTACAAATTCACCGGAGCCTTTGCACTGGGCATCTACGCCGGGGCCTTGCGGCAGGTCGTGCTGCGGACGAAAAAGTCAGCCCATGAATCGCTGGCCGCCGCCATGGGAAATTACCTCGGCCGGCGTCTGCTTCAGGAGTGGGGAAACCGCCCCGTCGACGCCGTGGTTCCTGTTCCGATGCACTGGACGCGGCGGTTCGCCCGCGGCGTACCGGCCGCCGAGTTGATCGCGGAAGGCGTCGCGCGGCAGGCGGGCTGGCCGCTGTTCACCGACCTGGTGTACAACGCACGCGCCACCCGCAAGCAAGGGACGCTGCTGCCGGGCGAGCGGTTTCGCAATGTGGCGGGTGCGTTCCAGCTCTCTCCACGCTACGATATCGCCGGAGCCCGTATTGTATTGGTCGACGACGTCATGACCACCGGCGCGACCCTGGACGGTATCGCGCGCGTTTTGATCCAGCAGCGAGCTGGTTCGGTTCACGCCGCCGTACTGGCTCGAGGAACAGGCACGCGCTGATTCCAGGCCGCACGGGACGCAGGCGAAGCATCGTGATCGGCACACCAACGTCGAATCGCAAAGGCAACAGAGTTGAGCAGTTTTCCGATAGAACTGGCGGAGCTGGAATCGCGGCCCATCCGTATTGGATCGCGCGGCAGCGCGCTGGCACGCTGGCAGTCGGAGTGGGTCGCCGACCGCATCCGCGATCAGGGACGGCCCGTGGAAATTGTCTGGATTACCACCCAGGGCGATACCTCCAACGAACCGATTACCTCGAGCGGCACGCAGGGACTATTCACCAAAGAAATTCAGCGGGCGCTGCTCGACCGGCGCGTCGATCTGGCCGTACACAGCCTGAAGGATTTGCCTACCGAACCCGTCGACGGCTTGCGCCTGGCCGCCGTTCCCCGCCGCGAACGGGGCGGCGATGCTCTGGTCTCGCTTCGTTTCGCCGACGTGGATGGTCTGCCCGATGCCGCGGTCGTGGGAACCGGCAGTCCGCGCCGCCGCGCCCAGTTGCTGCACTGGCGGCCGGATCTGGTGATGTCCGAACTGCGAGGCAACGTCGATACCCGTCTGCGGAAGCTGGACGAACAGGCCTACGACGCAATTATCCTGGCCGAAGCGGGATTGCGCCGCCTGGGCCTGGAACATCGTATTACCTGCGTGCTGCCTTTTTCCCGAATGCTGCCGGCCGTGGGGCAAGGCGCTCTGGGACTGGAGATCCGAGCCGACGACGAGTCGACCGCGGCCAGCGTTGCATTTCTGGATGATCCCCCTACGCGACATGCCGTGACGGCGGAACGAGCCCTGCTGGCAAACCTGCGGGGCGGCTGCCTGGCGCCGGTCGGTGCCTGGGCCCAGGTCGAAGCGGATCAATTGACGCTCCGCGCCGCCGTGCTGAGCGTCGATGGTCGCCAGAGACTCGCGGCGTCCGGCTCCATCGCGAACAGCGACTCGAACGCGCTCGAACTGGGCCGCGCCGTCGCCGAAGACCTGCTGCGTCAAGGAGCATCCCGGTTGATCGCTGACAGCCGACTTGGCCATCGATCGCCTTGAACAAATTGGACCGCACTTAGGGCATTATTTTAGGGGAGCCATTGACGTATGAACGAATCGGTAATTCGCTGGGGGATCCTGGGCACCGCCAACATTGCCCGCAAAAATTGGAAGTCGATTCGCAATTCCGGCAATGGAATGCTTCGAGCCGTGGCCAGCCGCGACCCACGACGCGCTGCGCAGTTTATCCGCGATTGCCAGTATTGGGCGCCGTTCGAGCAGGAACCGATTGCCTGTGGCTCGTACCAGGAACTGCTCGACCGATCCGACGTCGACGCCGTCTACATCCCGCTGCCGACCGGCATTCGACGTGATTGGGTGCTCCGGGCCGCGGATGCGGGTAAACATATCATCTGCGAGAAACCGTGCGGCTCGGATGCCGCTGAAGTGCGAGAAATGCTCCGGGCCTGCGAACGGAATCGGGTCCAGTTCATGGACGGCGTGATGTTCATGCATGGTGCGCGACTGGAGAAACTCCGCCAGGTCCTCGACGACGCAACCAGCGTTGGCCCGATTCGCCGCATCAGCAGCCAGTTCAGTTTTCTGGCGCCGGAAGCATTTCGCCAGGAGAATATTCGCGTCAGCAGCCAGTTGGAACCGCTCGGCTGCCTCGGTGACCTGGGCTGGTACAACATCCGTTTTTCACTCTGGGCGATGAACTTCGCATCGCCGCAGGCGGTTGCGGGCCGGATTCTCGCCGAGCATGGTCGGGACGACAGCGAGTCGGCGGTTCCCGTCGAATTCAGCGGCGAACTGTTCTTTGAGGGCGGCGCCACCGCCGCTTTCTATTGCTCGTTCGTGACCGAGCATCAGCAATGGGCTCATATCAGCGGCACCCGCGGATTTATCAACGTCCCCGATTTTGTGCTGCCGTACTTTGGGGGTGAAGCGGCATTCGAACTGAATCAGCCGGCGTTTGAAGTGCATGGCTGCGACTTCAATATGGTCAGCCACCCGCGGCGATTTGCCGTGCCGGAATACAGCAGCGGCTACCCACATGCCCAGGAGTCGAACTTGTTCCGCAAGTTCGGCCAGATTGTGGCGTCCCGAAAACTGGAGCCCCATTGGGGAGCCGTTGCGCTGCAAACTCAGCAGGTGCTCGACGCCTGCCTGCATTCCGCGCGGCAGGATGGAGTGAAGACGCCGTTCGCGGTAATCGAGTGAGCGGCGATTCCCGGCCCGCAAGATTCGCCCGGACAATCGCGGACGCGTGGACTAGGCGGTTGCGGATTGACGCGCTTCAAATGCCGAGATTTTGTCCTCGTGCCGCAGAGTCAATGCGATATCGTCCCAGCCGTTCCACAGGCACTCGCGCCGGAACGGATCGAGCTCAAAACGGATCGAGAAACCTTGCGCGTCGCTGACGGTCTGCGTTTCCAGGTCAATCGTGACGTGGTAGTTATTCGCGGTCGCACGCTGGAATAACTGGCCGATCGCCGACTCGTCGAGCCGCACCGGCAGCACGCCGTTCTTGAAGCAGTTGTTATAGAAAATATCGGCGAAACTCGGGGCCAGGACAGCTCGGAATCCGTAGTTCTCGATCGCCCAGACGGCATGCTCGCGGCTCGACCCGCAACCGAAATTCCGCCGCGCCAACAGGATCGAGGCGCCGGTCAACTGCGGCGCGTTCAGTTCGAAACTCGGATCCGGGCTGCCGTCCGGCAGGTAGCGCCAGTCGAAGAACAGAAACGGCCCGTACCCGGAACGTTCGATCCGCTTGAGGAATTGCTTGGGAATGATCTGATCGGTGTCGACGTCCGCTCGATCCATCGCTGCGACCAGACCGGTATGGAGACGAAATGGCTGCATGCTATTTGAATTCCCAGTTGCGAATGTCCACGAAATGCCCTTGCACCGCCGCGGCCGCCGCCATCGCCGGCGAGACCAGGTGGGTGCGTCCGCCCTTGCCCTGCCGGCCTTCAAAATTGCGATTGCTGGTTGAAGCGCAACGTTCTCCAGGTTCGAGCTTGTCGGGGTTCATGGCCAGGCACATGCTGCATCCCGCCTCGCGCCACTCGAATCCTGCGTCGCGGAAAATCCGATCGAGTCCCTCGGCTTCCGCCTGGTGCTTCACCTGCCCGCTGCCCGGCACCACCATCGCCGACACGCTGCCGCTGACCCGGTGACCGCGGACGACTTCGGCCGCGCTGCGCAGGTCTTCGATCCGGGCGTTCGTGCATGACCCGATGAATACCCGATCGATCGGGATGTCGGTCAACGGGGCTTGGGGCCGAAGTCCCATATATTCCAAGGCTCGGGCCGCCGTTTTCTGATCGGTCGGATCGGGAAATTCGGACGGGTCGGGAACGCGACCTGTGATCGGCAATACCTGACCGGGCGTGGTTCCCCAAGTCACCTGCGGCGCGATTTCGACCGCCTGGAATAACTCGACGCGATCAAATGTCGCGCCGGCGTCGCTCGGGAGTTTCTCCCATTCGGCCACGGCCCGCTCAAATGCCGCACCCTGCGGTGCGAACGGGCGGCCTCGTAAGTAGTCGAAGGTGATCGCGTCGGGTGCGATCAGGCCGGCTCGCGCACCCGCTTCAATCGTCATGTTACAGACCGTCATCCGCTGTTCCATGCTCAGCGCGCGCACCGCACTGCCCGAATACTCGACCACCGATCCTGTGCCACCTTGCGTCGTGATCCGGCCGATCAAGTACAGGATCATGTCCTTGGCCGTCACGCCGCGCGGTAACTGGCCGTCGACCCGAAGTTCCAACGTTTTGGGAGGGGACTGCAGCAAGGTCTGCGTCGCCAGCACATGTTCGACCTCGCTGGTTCCGATCCCGAAGGCCAACGCCCCAAATGCACCATGCGTCGCCGTATGGCTGTCGCCGCAGACGATGATCATGCCCGGCTGCGTGTAGCCAAGTTCCGGCCCGATGATATGCACGATTCCCTGCTGGGGATCGTGCAGGTCGTAGAGACGCACGCCGAATTCGCGGCAATTGGCCCGCAGCGTCTCTACCTGCTGCCGCGAAACGGGATCCAGAATCGGCAGGGAACGATCCGTGGTGGGGATATTGTGATCGACCGTCGCGATCGTCCGCTCCGACCGGCGGATGCGGCGACCGGCGAGTCGCAGGCCTTCGAAGGCCTGCGGACTGGTTACTTCGTGGACCAGATGCAGATCGACGTACAGGATCGCTTGTTTTCCAGGTTCCGCATGCACGACATGGCGATCCCAGATTTTTCGCAGCATGGTGCGAGGTTGTTCGGTCATGGATCAATTACCGCGCGGCAGGTGGTTGAGTTGGGTAAGAGCTGACCTGCTATTATAGCGAGCGGAGCGGCGGAAGTTGAGAGGAGCGCCGACGCCGCCCGTCGGCCCGGCCGCTGCCCCCGAACGGCCGCGGAGCGGTAGAAAGCCCAACGCGACGAAAGCCACCGCTATTTGGTCGATTTCTTGTCGGACTTGGCCGAGGCTTTGCGGGCCGAGCCCGTGGATTCCTTGAACAGCTTCGACAGCTCGCTTTCCAGTTGCACCGCGTGCATTTCGTTCGCAATCACCTTGCCATCCTTGTCGACCAGGATCATCGTCGGCAAGTTGACGATCCCCATTTCCAGGGCCAACCGGCCATCCATTCCGCCCGTCTCGTACAGTTGCGTCCAGGGCAGCTTGTTGACCTGCACGAACCGTCCCGCCTTTTCTGTTTCCGCATCCAGATTGACGCCGACGAGCACCAGGCCCTGCTTGGCATACTTCGCCTGCAGCTCGCGCAGTTTCGTCATGTCCTCCTTGCAGCGTTCGCACCAGGTGGCCCAGTAATGAACCAGTACGGTTTTGCCTTTGAGCTGCGTCAGGTCGAACGATCCGTTGTTCGACTTGCCGTCGAGGATGCGACCTTTGAGCGGCATCGATTTGCCTACGCACTCCAGGCGGAAGACAGCGCCGGCCGCCCGTTTGGCAAGCTCCGAATCGGCGTAGTCGGCCTTGATCTGCCGATAGACCTTGGCTGCCTCCTGGTCCTTGCCGCCGAATTCGTAGACGTTGGCGAGCTGCATCATCGCTTCCACGATCGACGACGCCTTCGGGTGGTCCGCGATAACCTTCGCCAGGTTCTCTTCCAACGTTGCCTGGATCTTGTTGAAATCGGCCTTTTCGTCTTGAATCGCCAGCTCGTGCTCGGCCATCACCGAGCGAAATGCCACGTAGGCGATCTGATCGTCGGGAGCCTGAGCGCCTTTCAGTTGGGTCACCAGAGCTCCCAGTCGCTCGACGCTTTCCGCCGATTGGGTGGCCTGCGCGGCCGCACTGAGCGAATCGGCCAATTGTCGCAGCCAGTTGCTGCGATCGTCCTCGCCGGAACTCGCGTTATACAGCTGTTCCAGCAGGTCGGCGCGCTTCTGGTAAACCTCGGCAATCTCGTCGGGGTCCGCCGACGCCAGGTCTTTGTCGAGTGTTCCCAGTTGGTCGACCAGTTTCTGGATTTCCGCGGTGTTGGACGGTTCACTGGCCGTGGTTGCTTCAACGCGTGGCGTCACCTGAGCAAAGAAATGGCCGGTGGGCGCGCTCGCCAGGGCGGTGTCGAGCGGCGGCAGGTCGATCAGCCGCCAGGTCGCATCCACCTGCACCAGTGTGCCGATCGAAACCGGCTGCGACTTGCCATCGGTTTCGGTCATCGCCGAGACGTTCTCGTAAACGATCACGTCGCGGGTCGATCCGTCACTGCCCGCAGGAACGACGCCGGGCTGCGTCGCGCCGAAGTTGGTCCATTCCGTCTTGGAAGTCACCAGTTTCTGCTTGCCGGCGAGCTCGCGGAACGCCGATCGGGCGATTGGCAGTTTCTCCGCAAGCTCTTTGAATCGTTGTTCACCCAAACCCAGGCCCTTTAATTCCTCTTCGCTGATCAGCAGACGCTGAAAACGCTCGCTGTCACGTTGCCGCACCGCCGCAATCAACTCGGCGGTGACCTCCTCCGCCGAGATCGCCCGCCAACGGTCGATTTTGCCATCCTCGTTGTCGTCGACTCCCCAGCGAATTCCGGCGGTGCCGAGCCAGCGATATTCGTCGGTGCGGCCGTTGAAGTTGGAATCGATATCGCGGTACGTTTCGATGCCGTCGCGGTAGTAGCACCAGATGTCGAGTTTGGTGTCTTTGTTGGTGTCGAGAAATCGTCGCAGGATCTGCCCGGTCTCGTTGCGTACCACATAGCCGGTAACGCCGCCCTCATTGATTGATTCCAGCACGCACTTTGCCATTTGGTCTTTGTCCGGCCGATCGAACGGCACGTCGACCTGGATGGGCTGAATCGCGGTGAGCGCATCCTGAACCGTGGGCGGTTTCGCTTGTAGCGGTGATGCGGTCGCGCTGACCGCCAGGCAGCCGGCAATCGCGCGGCGCAACCACGTTCGAACTGCGGAATTCCGACGTATTTCACGAGTCATGGTTGGCCCCTGCACAAGGTAACCCGTTCGAGATTGCATGCCTGGATTATACTGATTTCGACTGACGGCCCCGCAATCCATCAGTCAATATCCGACGCGCACGACGGGCGGCTGCCCTGGGCCGAGCGACGGCAGCGACGGTCGGAATCGGTGCGCCGAACCGGCAGGATGGCCGCACGATTTTCGGCGAATCGCCAAAGTTGCCCGGATCCGATCGCCGATAACAGCCACTTGTCGAATGAAAAGGGCGCAGCGATCGCCGAAATCGCTTCGTAACGGGCCCGATGCGCTGGCGCACCGGGTTTCCCAGGCAACCGGTTTGACAGGCAACGCAAGGCACTTAGAATAGGCGACTTACCATTGAGGGCGCATAGCTCAGTTGGTTAGAGCGCGTCGCTGATAACGACGAGGTCTGAAGTTCGAATCTTCATGCGCCCACTCGGGGACGTAGCTCAATTGGGAGAGCACTGCCTTTGCAAGGCAGGGGTTGTCGGTTCGATCCCGATCGTCTCCACCTCAATAGCTGTCGCCCACCCCTTGCCGCAGTGAAACCGATTGTTAGAATTGTCGCGATAATGACGGCGCCAGCGACATTGGATGGGAATGATCCGACCGCATTGAAGCCAACAAGGAGGGCAAAAGCAGAGTTTTGAGAACCGCGAATTGGCCCCATTGACAGCCAATCATCACATCAATAGACTCGTGGTTTCCTGCTCGCGAAAACAGACCAACCATCGGTCGTATTAAAGACAACAACGTGAGAATTCAGGGTCAGGAGTCGGGCTCAAGAATGAGCCCGACTCCTGTCGCTGAAGACAGGGCGGTTGGATAGCATGCGTTCGCGTCGAGCGGGGCGGCAATCCGATGGCTGCAAGTTCTTTGACAATTTGGTTGTAAAGGTAAATGGCATCTAGTGAAGCAAGTTTGCCATGAAGCAGACAGCTTGCAAGAGCTGCTGCACGTGGGAGGCTTGTGCATCACGTTCTTAGTTAGCGCTGCAAGTCCACAAAGGTCGTTCTTTGCAGGAGCGACGGGAGTGGGTTTGCGGGACGAATGTAAGGGTGATCGATACTCGATAACGTTCTTGAGTGATCAAGTGCGGGATCATAAGTAGCGCCGATATCCGGCATTCTTAAAGAGTTTTGGATATTGGTGGTCAAGCTACTAAGGGCGCATGGGGGATGTCTTGGCGTCAGAAGGCGATGAAGGGCGTGGAAGGCTGCGAAAAGCCTGGGGGAGCTGTCAAACGAGCGTTGATCCCGGGGTTCCCGAATTAGCATGCACTGAATCCATAGGTGCAGGGCAGCAAACCGGGCCAACTGAAACATCTAAGTAGCCCGCGGAAAATAAAGAAAAATCGATTCCGTCAGTAGCGGCGAGCGAACGCGGAACAGCCCAAACCGTTAAGGTTTTCCTTGACGGGGTTGTAGGGTCTTTCACATGGGAGTTACAAAACTAGTCGATAGCTGAATCATCTGGAAAGGTGAACCACAGAGGGTGACAGTCCTGTAAGCGGCATTGAACTAGTCTCTCGAAGGATACCTGAGTAGGTCGGGTCACGTGGAACCCCGACTGAATCTACGGGGACCATCCCGTAAGGCTAAATACTCTCTGACGACCGATAGTAAACTAAGTAGAGCGATCGAAAGATGAGAAGAACCCCTTCTAGGGGAGGATAGTGAACCTGAAACCATGCGCTTACAAGCGGTCGGAGCACGATCAATCGTGTGACGGCGTGCCTTTTGCATAATGATCCGGCGAGTTACCGTCGGCAGCTCGGTTAAGGCCTTCAGGGCCGAAGCCATAGGGAAACCGAGTCTGAACAGGGCGACATTGTTGCCGGTGGTAGACCCGAAACTGCGTGATCTACCCATGAGCAGGCTGAAGCGCGGGTTATACTGCGTGGAGGGCCGAACCCACTTGGGTTGAAAACCGAGGGGATGACTTGTGGGGAGGAGTGAAAGTCTAATCAAACGCAGAGATAGCTGGTTCTCTCCGAAATATATTGAGGTATAGCCTCGAGCCACTACGTTTTGGGGGTAGAGAGACTGAATTGGCATAGGGACCCTTCCAGGTTGCCTAGCCGAACCAAACTCCGAATACCGAAACGACTATCTCGGGAGACAGACCGCGAGGGATAAGCTTCGCGGTCGAGAGGGAAACAACCCAGACCAACAGCTAAGGCCCCTAAATGATGCTCAGTCACAAAGGAAGTTGAATTGCCGTGACAGCCAGGATGTTGGCTTAGAAGCAGCCACCATTTAAAAAGTGCGTAACAGCTTACTGGTCGAGCAATTCTGCGCCAATAATGACCGGGAGTAAGCATCATGCCGAAGCTTTGGGTTTCACGAATCTACGGATTCGTGAAGCGGTAGGAGAGCGCTGTACATCAGATACAAGCCGTACCGGAAGGAGCGGTGGTGGGGTGTACAGGTGATTATGCCGGAATGAGTAGACGATAAAGCAGGTGAGAATCCTGCTCGCCGAAAGCCTAAGGTTTCCTGGGGAAGGTAAATCCGCCCAGGGTTAGCCGGTACCTTAGTCGAGGCCGAAAGGCGTAGACGATGGATAGCAGGTCAACATTCCTGCGCCACAAGGGTGAACCGATGGAGGGACGGCGTCTGAATGGTGAGCGGTACGATTAGAAATGTCCGTGGACTGTCTTAAGGTAGGGGAAAGGTAAATCCGCCCCAATATCCGAGAGACGGGACCGAGAGCATCTACGTTCTCGAAGTCATCTGAAGGACGTCCAAGAAAATCTTCTAAGGGTCAAAATCTTTGTGACCGTACTAAAACTGACACAGGTAGGCGAGACGAGTAGTCTCAGGCGCTCGGGAGAACGGTGGTTAAGGAACTCTGCAAATTGACCCCGTAAGTTCGCGATAAGGGGTGCCTCTGAGTGTTAACGCAAACGGAGGCCACAGTAAATCGGCTCTAGCGACTGTTTATCAAAAACACAGGACTCTGCTAACTCGCAAGAGGATGTATAGAGTCTGACGCCTGCCCGGTGCCGGTAGGTTAAGGAAGAGGGTTAGCGAAAGCGAAGCTCGCGACCGAAGCCCCGGTAAACGGCGGCCGTAACTATGACGGTCCTAAGGTAGCGAAGTTCCTTGTCGGGTAAGTTCCGACCTGCATGAATGGCGTAACGACTGGAGCACTGTCTCAACCACCGACCCGGTGAAATTGTAGCCGTGGTGAAGATGCCACGTACCCGCGGTTAGACGGAAAGACCCCATGAACCTTTACTGTAGGCTGATATTGGGCTGAGGTACGTTTTGTGTAGGATAAGTGGGAGGCTGCGAAGTGGTAGCGCAAGCTATCATGGAGCCAACGTTGAAATACCACTCTGAATGTGCTTTAGTTCTAACTTCGGCCCGTGAATCCGGGCGAAGGACAGTTTCAGTTGGGCAGTTTGACTGGGGCGGTCTCCTCCAAAAGAGTAACGGAGGAGTGCAAAGGTACCCTCAGCCTGGTTGGCAATCAGGCTTTGAGCGCAAGGGTAGAAGGGTGCTTAACTGCGAGACCTATAAGTCGAGCAGATGCGAAAGCAGGTCCTAGTGATCCGGTGATTCCGTATGGAAGGGTCATCGCTCATCAGATAAAAGGTACTCTGGGGATAACAGGCTTATCGCCACCGAGCGTCCATAGCGGCGTGGCGGTTTGGCACCTCGATGTCGGCTCATCACATCCTGGGGGTGTAGAAGCTCCCAAGGGTTTGGCTGTTCGCCAATGAAAGTGGTACGTGAGCTGGGTTCAGACCGTCGTGAGACAGGTCGGTCCCTATCTGCCGTGGGCGTACGAAACTTGCAGGGATTCTTCTTTAGTACGAGAGGATTTAGAAGGACGTAGCTCTGGTTCCCCAGTTGTCACGCTAGTGGCATGGCTGGATAGCTAACTACGGAACGGATAAACGCTGAAAGCATCTAAGCGTGAAGCCCGCCCTAAGATTAGGTTTCGTAAGAGCAATTGCTCGAAAGTCCCCAGGAAGACTACCTGGTTGATAGGCCGGATGTGTACGCATGGTAACATGCTTAGCTAACCGGTACTAATGGACGAAAGCTTGGCCACTTATATTCAAGACTCTAATTCGATGGAGCCCGGCCAACGGATTCGCACCGCGAATCCTGAAAAAGGTTCCATCTGCTGACTAAACCGCGATCCCGATAGACTGGATCCCGACCGCAGGCGTGAATAGTCCAGGTCCGCAGAGCCCTGACGCCCGCTGTCAACAGCCTGTCACTCGCGTAGATGCCATTTACCATTACAACCTGGCTTGCGAAGTTTCATCGCTTCGCAAGTCCCTTCCTGGTGACTTTATCGGAAAGGTCACACCTGTTCCCATCCCGAACACAGTAGTTAAGCTTTCCGAGCCGATGATAGTGCTTGAAGGTGCGAAAGTAGGTCTCGCCAGGATTTTGCAAGAGCCCGCGGGGAAACCCGCGGGCTCTTGTCTTTTGTCGACCGCTGACCCTATCGCCGCGCGCACCAAAGCGACTAAAATGCAACGGTGACTACTCGTTTCCCCGTGCGTCCGCCGGTATGCCATGAGCCCCTCAAAACAATCGCTCGATGCCCTGCGCATTGCTCGCGCTCCCCAGTCCGCTCGGAATAACTCCCCGATAACTGTTGCCGTCGCCGTGCTCGCGATTGGCTTGATCGCCTTCGCTGTCTGGTGGTACCAGCGGCCCCCCGTTTTTCAGGTCCGCACCGCCATCGTTCCCAAACCATCCTCCGCCAGCGAACAGACCCTGCTGAACGCGTCCGGCTACGTTACCGCGCGCGTCGATTCCACCGTCTCGTCCAAGGTAACCGGCAAAGTGGTGGAAGTGCTGATCGAGGAAGGCATGGCCGTCGAGGCCAACCAGATTCTGGCACGCACCGATTCCTCCAATCTTGAAAAAAATCTGCGCCTGGCCGAGGCCCAGTTACAGGCCACCCGAAAAATGCTCGACGAAACCAAAGCCATGTTGCTGCACGCTGAACGCGAATTTCGTCGCGTGTCGCAACTCGCCGCGTCACGCGTCGCCAGTCAGGCCGAACTGGACAAGGCCGAAACCGAAGTCATTTCCCTCCGCGCACGACTGGAACGACAGATCGCCGACGCGCGCGTCAAGGAAGTGGACGTCGAAGTCTGGCAACAACAGGTGGAAGATACCGTGATTCGTGCTCCGTTCGCCGGGATCGTTACCACCAAGGACGCGCAGCCCGGCGAAATGATCTCGCCAATCTCCGCCGGCGGTGGATTCACTCGCACGGGAATCTGCACCATCGTCGATATGAGCACCCTGGAAATTGAAGTCGACGTCAATGAAAGCTACATCAGTCGTGTCGAGTCGGGTCAGCCCGTCGTCGCCACGCTCGACGCTTACCCCGATTGGCGCATTCCGGCTCGAGTCATCGCGATTATCCCCACGGCCAACCGGCAGAAGGCCACGGTCAAGGTTCGCGTCGGTTTCGATCAACTCGATCCGCGGATCCTGCCGCAGATGGGGGTCAAGGTCTCGTTCCGAGGTTCCGATGCGGCGTTTGCCACGTCCGCCCCCTCGACGAAAATACCGGTTTCATCGATTGCCCGTGATCAGGATCAGGATATTGTCTGGGTCGTCAAGGCGGGCCAGGTGGAACGCCGTGCCGTCAGTATCGGCGAACAAGAAGGCGATCAGATTACCGTTCTGGCCGGTCTGGAAGCCGGCGAACGGATCGTTGTTTCCGGTACGGAAATGCTCAACGACAAAGCTCGGGTTGTGGAGATGAAATGATGGATGCCAGTCAACAGCCGCTCGTGCGGCTGGAGGGAGTCGAAAAAACTTTTCAGCGGGGCGCCGAACAAATTCATGTTCTGGCCGATTTGAGCCTGGAGGTGGGGCGAGGGGAATTCCTGGCGCTGATGGGACCGTCGGGGTCCGGGAAATCCACGCTGCTCAATCTTGTCGGCGGGCTCGATCGACCTACCGCCGGTTCCGTCGAAATCGACGGGGAACGGATCGACCAGTTATCGGAGCGTCAACTGGCCGCCTGGCGGGGACGGCACGTCGGATTGGTATTTCAATTTTACAATCTGCTGCCGATGTTGAACGCCGAGCGGAATGTGGAGCTGCCGCTGCTGTTGACCCACTTGTCGCGTTCGGAACGCCGCGAACATGTGCGGGTGGCCTTGGAAGTCGTCGGGTTGTCGCATCGTACGCGGCATTACCCACGCACACTTTCGGGCGGTGAACAGCAACGCGTCGGGATTGCCCGGGCCATCGTCAACGATCCGACGCTGTTGTTGTGCGACGAACCGACGGGAGATCTCGATCGCAAGACCGGAGACGAGATCCTTACGCTGCTGCAGGCGCTGAATCGCGATCAGGGCAAAACGATCATCATGGTCACGCACGACCCGCATGCCTCGGCCCGCGCCACGCGGACGCTCTACCTGGAAAAAGGCCAGTTTTCCGCGGAGAAACCCGAATGAGATATGTGTCGCTTGTCTGGTGCAATCTTCGCCGCAAGAAGCTGCGCACCTGGCTTACCATCCTCTCCGTCTTCGTCGCCTTCGTGCTGTTCGGCCTGCTCTGCGCGTTAAAGGAGGCGTTCACCGCCGGCGTGTCGGTTGCCGGCGCCGATCGCTTGATTACCCGGCACAAGGTGTCGCTGATCATGCTGCTGCCGGAATCCTACAGCCGCAGGATGCGACAGGTTCCTGGTGTGGAATCGGCCGTACATTTCACCTGGTTCAACGGAATCTATCAGGACGACGCGCGGAATTTTTTTGCCAGCATGCCGATATCGGATCCAGAAGAATTCTTGAAAATGTTTCCCGAATATGTCTTGCCCGAATCGGCGCGCAAGGACTGGCTGACAACGCGGACCGGCGCGATTATCGGCCGCAGCCTGGCCGATCGCTTCGGCTGGCAAGTCGGCGATCAGGTTCCACTCAAGTCACCGATCTGGCCTCATAAAGGTGATGGCGCATGGGAATTCACCGTCGTCGGCATCTACGAAGGCGCGAAACGGGCCACCGATACCTCGGGATTCTACTTCCGTTACGATTATTTCGACGAGGCACGCGTACAGGGAGAAGGTCAAGTCGGCTGGTACGCCGTGCGCGTCGCGGACCCCGACCAGGCCGATCGAGTCGCGAGTGACCTGGATGCGGAATTCGCTAATTCACCCTACGAAACGAAGACCGAACCCGAAGGAGCTTTTGCCCAGGGATTTGCCCAGCAAATTGGCGACATCGGCACCATGCTGATCGCGATCCTCAGCGCCGTGTTCTTTACGATTCTGCTGGTGACCGGCAATACGATGGCCCAGGCGGTACGCGAAAGGACGGAGGAATTGGGGCTGCTGAAGGCACTCGGCTTTACCAACGGCTTGGTATTGGTGCTGGTGCTGGCGGAATCGACCTTGATTGCCGCCGCCGGCGGCCTGACCGGTCTGGGCGTCGCCTGGTTGATCACGGCCGGTGGCAGCCCGGTGCCGTCCGTGCTTCCGGTTTTCTATCTGCCTCCCCACCTGCTGCTGGTGGGAGTGGGTATGATCTTCGCACTTGGCCTGATCGCCGGCCTGCTGCCGGCGCTGGACGCCATGCGACTGCGGATTGCCGTGGCATTGAGGAGGCAAGCATGATCAGTTGGCTCAACCAGATCGTCTCCGTGACCTTGTTCAGCCTGCGCACCATTCCCGAACGTAAAGGCTCAGCGTCTTCCGCGGCCATCGGCATCGCGGGAGTCGTCGCGGTCCTGGTCGGCGTGCTTTCGATCGCGGAAGGATTTCGTGCCGCCATGTCGGTTCCGCCGAACCAGCACGTCGCGATCGTGCTCCGCAGCGGCGCAGACAGCGAAATGACCAGCGGGTTGTCACGCGAGGAGACGCGGCAGATTGCACTCGCGCCGGGCGTCGCCGACGGGCCGAACGGACCGCTGGTGTCCTCCGAACTTTTCGTGATGATCAATCTGCCAAAGAAGTCGACCGGCACGGATGCCAACGTACCGATGCGTGGCGTCGAAAAGGCGGCGAGCGCCGTCCGCGGCGACTTGCGCGTGATTCAAGGACGGATGTTCGAGTCGGGCCGCAACGAGATCATCGTCGGTGCCGGTGCCGCCCGCGCTTTCGCGGGGCTGGACGTCGGTCAGACGATTCGCGTCGGCGCGAACGAATGGAAAGTCGTCGGCATATTTGCCGGGGGGGGCGGGGCGGCCGAATCGGAGATTTGGACCGACGCCGCGGTACTCCAGCCCGCTTACAACCGCGAAGATTCTTTCCAGTCGGTCTACGCCAGGCTCGACTCGGCCAGTACGTTCCCGAAATTCAAAGATGCTCTTTCGACCAATCCGCAACTGAAAGTCCGCGCGCTGCTGCAGTCCGAGTTTCTGGCGGAACAATCGAGTGTCCTCACGGGGTTTATCGAGACGATCGGCATGGCCATCGCCGGCTTGATGGCGCTGGGCGCATTGTTCGGGGCGCTGAATACCATGTACACCGTTGTGGCCAGCCGTAGCCGCGAAATCGCCACGTTACGGGCATTAGGGTTCGGAGCCAGCCCGGTCGTGCTTTCCGTCCTTTTCGAATCGCTGCTGATCGCGTTGTTAGGCGGATCCCTCGGAGCCGCGGCAGCCTATATCGCGTTTGATGGTTTTCAGGCAGCGACCATCAACTGGCAGTCGTTCAGTCAGATCGCATTCGCATTCGCCGTCACCCCCAAACTGCTCGTGATGGCAATCGTCTGGGCAGCCGTGATTGGGCTCCTCGGCGGACTATTTCCCGCGCTGCGCGCCGCACGGCTGCCCGTCGCCATCGCGCTGCGCGAAACGTAATTGCCGTGGCTGGGGCTTCCAGCGCGCTTCCAGCCCCGGCAGGAACGGTGGTCGGCGAGCGTGGCGCGAACGGTAAATGCCGTCTTTGGCAATTGCCAGATCCTTGCGGCCCATCGGGAAGTGGTCCAAGTCGCGCCACGGTGGGCATTTGCAATGCGTGAAACCGAATTGCCACTGCCCGAAGATCATTCGTTTGCTAGGGCTGACGTGCCATGGCAGGTGGTGTCTCATTCTGTTGACGGCTGTTTGTTGACCGATGATCACTTTTCAGCCGAGTTGGATTGGGCACGAACGGCAATCATGTGGCGCAGCTTGGTCGGGCAGTAACGGCAAGCTGCTAGACAACTGGGGCAAGATGCCCCAGCCACGGAGAACAACTGGGGCAAGATGCCCCAGCCACGGAGAACAACTGGGGCAAGATGCCCCAGCCACGGCGCGGTTAGTCGCGTTCGAGAAACCGCAGCAGGTTCCTGGTTCCCAGCATGCGCGCGTGTGCGAAGACTTCGCCGGCGTGAAAACCGGCGGCGGCGCCCTGGATCAGGGCTGCGCCTCGGATCCGCTCGAAGACATGCGCCTTTTCCGCGGGAAACTGAGTCCGATAACAGGCGACCGCTGCGAGCTTCGTTTCCAGCGACTCGGAAATGTCGACCGTGAAGTGACTCGGATAGCCCGCCAGTCGGTCGGGTTCGAACGCCAGACGAAAGTACAGTTGCACTTCGATGGAATGCACGGGCAGTCCATCGAAATAGTCGTCCCATTTCGACAGCCTGGCGTAAAATACAGCCGCATCGGTAATCTGCATCGCCTGCCAGTGGTCGGGGGATGCCAGGGGCGTCTTGTCGCCAAAACCGATCACGATCTTGGGGCGGTATTTGCGAAACTCTTTGGCCAGCAGGATCCGCGCATCAAAATCGTCCATCAATCGCCGGTTGGGAAGCGGCAACGTTACCCGCGTAGCGACTCCCAACATTCGCGCTGCCTCGGCCGCCTCGCGCAATCGCACCTCCGGGCTGGGACAACGGGGCGTCGGCTCTCCGTCCGTCAAGTCAATAATTCCGACGCGATAACCCTGCCGCACCAGTTGGGCCAACGTGCCGCCGCAGGCGATTTCCACGTCGTCCGGGTGCGCTCCAACGGCGATCACATCCAGGGGAGCAACCGCTTCCATCGTTGACGACACGTCTTCACCTCTTGACCGCTCGAATAAGAAACGTCGGATTCTGAGCCTCGAATCGGATCGACTCCAACTGGAACGTTCCGCGTGCCAGGTTGATCATCAACACCTCGGCATCCCCGCAGACCTCGTGCAGCAACTGATGGACTCCGGCTAGATTATCGATGCTGCTGACGTTGGCCACCAACCGTCCGCCTGGTTTCAGTCGCTGCAGTGCGCCCTGTACGATCGAACGCACCTGCCGTCCCGTGCCGCCGACAAAAACAGCGTCAGGATCGGGCAGCGGTCCCCACGCTTCGGGGGCCTGTCCGAGGATCCGCGTCAAATTGCGCACCCCGAAGCGTTCGGCATTCATCGCGATCATTTGATGATCCTCAGGGTCCATCTCAATCGCATAAACGGATCCGCCCGAAGCAATCTGCGCCGCCTCGATCGCCACCGAACCACTGCCGGCGCCAACGTCCCAGACGACACTGGTGCGACCGATATCCAGGGCCGCCAATGCCACGCTGCGAACCTCGGCCGGTGTCAACAATCCGCGTTTGGGCTGCGTCTGCAGAAACATCTCGTCCGGATTGCCGAACAGCCGACGGCCCACCATCGCGAGCGGTCGGTCGGGTAAGTCCGGTTTTCGGATCAGAATCATTACGTTCAACAGGGCAAAGTCCTGGGTAGCAACCTCCGACAATTCCCCGTGCGTTACCCGTTCGTCCGGCGCCCCCAGGTTCTCGCAGACGTACGCCGTGAAATAGTCGATTCCCAATTCCAGCAGCACTTGAGCGACCCGCCGCGGTGACGCGGACTCGGTCGTGAACAATCCTACTTTTTGCGCCGTGCGGATTTTCTCAACGACCAACGGCAACTGCTGCGTCGCCAGATTCGTCAGGTAGGCCTCGTCCCAGCTCTCCTTGACCCGGGCGAACGCCAACTGCATGCTGCTGACGTGCGGAACGACTTCGAACCGTTCTTTGCCGAGCCGGTCGCAGAGGTAACGGGCCGTCCCGTAAAACAGCGGATCGCCGCTGGCAAGAACCACGGTCCGCCGGCTGGCGTCCTTGGAAATCGCCTGCACCGCGGCGTCAAGATCGCCCGTCAGTTCCAAACGATGTTCCGATCGTCCGCGCGGCACGGCCGCCAAGGAACGCTCCGCTCCCACCAGCAAATCGGCCGTTTCAATTTTCTGGCGGGCTGCCGACGTCAACCCCTCGATGCCGTCGTCGCCGATCCCGATAATGTAGATCTTGTCCACGGATCGTCACCTTGCCTTGAAAAATCGTCTGCTGCAACCGGCTGCGGATTGTACGTCCCCCTTGACGAACTCGCAATTAGAACTAAACTTAGGTACGATTTTGATCGATCAAAATCATATATGCGATTAATCAAAGAATTGCCGCGCCGCGTTCTGTTTGCTGCCGGGTTTGCGGTCCTGGTATTGTCGCTGATCGGCGTGTACGCCACCTATCTGGGAGCGGGAAACCGCAGTGAGCGGCCCGAAGTAGCGAGACGGCTTCTCGTTTGTTCGACGACGCAACTGGCCGACTTTGCCCGGAACGTGGTCGGAGACCGGTGGGACGTGCGCAGCATTTTGGCAGCCGGGCAGGATCCTCATTTGTATTCGGTGAAGCCGGGTGATGCCGTTCTGGTGTCGCAGGCGTCGCTTTGCCTGGAGAACGGTTGGCACTTGGAGGGAAAGGACTGGATGCGGCGGCTGGCGGAGCAGGCGCGGCGGCCCCTGGTGACCTGTGTCGAGGGGGTGGAGCCGTATCGTTTCACGGAGAAAGGAGTCGAAGTGCATGATCCGCATGCATGGTTCACGGTTCCAAACGCCTTGCGCTATGTGGAGAATATCCGGGCCGCGGTTGCGCAGATCGACCCCGATCATCAGGAGGAATACCAATTGCGAGCCCGGTTCTACGGCGAGCAATTGACGGTGCTGGACCGCTGGATCCACGACCAATTCGCGGCCATCCCCGAATCGCAGCGGGTCCTGGTTACCAGCCACGATGCGTTCAATTACTTCTGTCGCGAGTACGGCTTGCGTCCGGCATCACCGGCCGGCTGGTCGACGAACGAGGAGATTGGTGGCGGGATCACACCGCAGCGTAGGCAGAAGGTGGTCGAGTCGATTGTGGGGATGGGGGTCAAGGCGATCTTTGTGGAAACCAGCGTCAACCCGAAGATGATCCGTGTGATCGCCGAGGAGGCGGGAGTTCGGATTGGCGGGGAGCTTTATTCGGATTCGATGGGCGCTGCGGGGACGGGTGGCGAGACCTACCTGGGGATGATGCGCGAAAATGTGCTGACGATCGTCGGGGCCTTACGATGAGCGACGTGCCGGCGATTGATGTGGAGCACGTGACGGTCAGCTACGGTCCGGTTCCGGCGCTGTTGGACGTTTCGGTGAAGATCCCGGCCGGAACCTTGGTGGGAGTCATCGGTCCGAACGGCTCCGGGAAATCGACGCTGATCAAGGCGATTCTGGGGTTTGCGCGTCCCGACTTCGGCAGCGTCCGGATTTTCGGAGCACCGGTGGAACGGCTGAAAGGGCGAGTGGCATACGTACCGCAGCGCGGCAGCGTGGATTGGGATTTTCCGGTCACGGTCGGCGAAGTCGCGCTGATGGGACGCTACGGACATGTGCGCTGGTGGCGCGAATTAACCGCGCACGATCACGAGGTTGCGGACGAAGCGCTGAAGATGGTGCGGATGAGTGAGTTTCGAGATCGGCAGATCGGTCAGCTTTCGGGAGGACAGCAGCAACGGGTGTTCATGGCGCGGGCCATGGCACAGGGCGCCGACGTGTTGCTGCTGGACGAACCGTTCGCGGGCGTGGATGCGGCGACAGAGTCGGCGATTCTCGATGTGTTGCGGCAAACGAAGGCGTCGGGGCGCACGCTGGTTGTCGTCCATCACGATCTGGCGACGGCGGCCCGTTACTTCGACGCACTGCTGTTGTTGAAGCAGCGCGTATACGCCTATGGACCTCCCACGTCGGTCTTGCAGCCTGATCTGCTGAGCGAGGTCTACGAGGGCCAATTGCAGGTGTTCAGTGCCCTGGCCGAATCGCGAGGGAAGGATCGATGAGCGACTGGATCGACGCATGGGATGCCTGGCACGCGATGAACTCGCATCTGGTACGCGCGTTGATCGCCGGTTCTCTGGTATCCATCGTCTGCGGCGTGATCGGCTGTTTCATAATCCTGCGGCGGATGGCGTTTCTCGGGGACGCGATCGCGCACGCGATGCTGGCCGGAGTCGTCGCGGGCTATCTGTTCATGAAACTGGTGTTCGGGGCGGAAGCCCACGCGCCGGCGATGCTGCTTGGTTCGCTGCTGGCCGGTCTGATCACGGTCGGCATGGTCGGGTTCGTGGCGCGGATGTCACGGATCAAGGAGGATACCGCGATCGGCATCATGTATACAGGCATATTCGCCGCCGGCGGCTTATTGGCCTCGCTGTTCAGTCAGCACGTGCATCTCGATTTGCTGCATTTCGTGACCGGCTCGGTGCTGGCCGTGGAAATATCCGATCTGTGGATGATGGGGTTTGTGACCGTATTCGTGGTGGTCGTCGTAATCCTGTTCTTTCGCGCGTTGCAATTAACGAGCTTCGATCCGGTCATGGCCGCTTCGATTGGGATCCCGGTCGTCGCGGTCGATTACCTGTTGACGATCTGCACATCGATGGTCGTGGTAAGCGCGGTGAACATCGTGGGCGTGATCCAGGTAGTGGGAATGCTGGTGACTCCCGCGGCGACGGCCTACCTGCTCTGCGACCGGCTGCGGCGGATGCTCTGGGCGTCCGCGGGATTTGCCATCTCCAGTTTTCTCGTCGGATATTGGCTGTCGACGACGATCAATGTGGCTCCCGGGTCCTCGATCGTGGTTGCTTCGACGGCCCAGTTTCTGATCGTGCTGGCCGCGGCTCCACGCTATGGCTTGGTGAGTGACTGGTTGCGACGTCGGCAAATGGTGCCGCAACAGCTGGTGGAGGATGTCCTTTCCTGCGTTCTGAAAGCCCCGCGATCCGCGGTGGATATGGCCCTGATTTTCGAGCATGTGGCCGGGCCACGCGACCGCATTCGCGATGCCGTCCGCGCATTGGACCGCAAGGGACTGCTGGAGTGCAGCGGCGAAGCGATCCGACTCACCACCACCGGCGAGCGGGAGGCGCGGCGTCTGTTGCGGGCACACCGGCTGTGGGAAACCTATCTGCAAAGGCTAGGGACGCCAGCGGTCGATCTGCACGCGCACGCCCACCGGCTGGAGCACCTGAACGACGAGGATGCCCTTGATTACCTGGACGATCAGCTTGGTCACCCGCTCCTGGATCCGCATGGCAAGGAAATTCCCGAGGACTTTGTTCATCTTCGCATCGGTGCGACGGTCAAGGCATCGCTATTGCGCCAGGGATGGCGGGCACGCGTGGTGCGCGCCGGGCCAGGCGCGGGCGAGACCGGGTTTCCGGCGGCGCTGCAGCCGGGCGTCGTTGTCAGCATGGGCAAACGCCGTGCTGGAGGCGAATTGTGGGAACTGCATCTAGGCGGCGACAACGCCATCACGCTGGATCACCAGGCGGCCGACTCGCTGCTCGTCGAAGTCCTCGAAGCGCCCCATGCGGAGACGGCGGGCAACACCGCCGCGAGCGAAAACCATGGCGATAGTCATTCGACGCCATTCGGTCGCTCCGACAACTAGTCACGGATTCGAAATCCCTTCTTTGCTGCGCCGGCGGTAACCTGCAAGCTGGGACTCGAGGTCACGCTGATTCACGGGCGGCGCCAATTCCTGAGCGATTTCGCAGCATCGAATCGCGGATGCGACGTTGCCGTTGGCGGCGTGTGCCTTGGCGAGGTATCGCAACTCCTTCCAGCCCTTCCATTGCGTCAACTCGCAAGCGCGTGTTGCATGCTCGACGGCGCGAACCGGATCGCGCAGTGTCTGGTCCGGACAAAGGGCAAGAAAATCCGCCAGCTTGCTGTGTACATGTGGATCGTCGGGAAGGCAACGCGCCGCTTGCTCCAGGTCCTCCAGTGCAGCGCCATATTGATTTTTTCCCAGCCAGAGCAAGGCTCGGAAGCTGTATGCGATGCCGCATTCGGCATCGATCTTCAAGGCTTCCTGGAAATCCTGCAATGCCGTTTCATGCTGGTCAAGCTTGTGCCAGGCTCGTCCACGCCACGCTCGCGGTTCCGCGAAACTCGGAGCCAGTTGTACTGCTCGGTCCAGGTCGGGGATGGCGCGGGCGTAGTCCTGCAACTGCACATAAACCGAACCGCGCCCCGTCCATGCATCGGCCAGCGTATCGTCCAGCTCAATCGCCCGCTGCAGGTCGTCGAGCGCCGCCTGATAAAGTTCCAGTTTCTTGTAGATCAATGCCCGCATCAGCAACGGGCGAGGATCGCCTTGATGCAGCCGGATCGCCTCGGTCAAGCAAGATTCGGCCTCGCGCATTCGTCCCGCCTGGTGATGGGACTCACCTCGCGCCATGTAATACTCGCACAGTTCCCTGCGACGGTCCTCCGCGGGTTCGGCCGCAGTGATTTGTTGCGGAGGATCGGCGACCGTCGGCGATTGCGGTGAAAGTTCCTTGGGGCCGTCCGACTGGCGGGCATAGAAGCCTTGAACGAGAGCCTGGGTGGCGACGCACGCGACGACGATCACCGCCGCTGTCAGCCCGACTACCCTCCACGGGCGGCGCATTCTGCTCCCCGTGCTGTTCAGAGCATCATCCAGCTGCCGGCCAAATTGCTCGATGCAAGCAAATCGATCGCGCGGATCGACGCTCAGGCCACGCAGCAGCACGGCGTCGATCGACGGATCAAGGGCCGCATTGAGTTTCGATGGTGGCGGAAAATTCCCCATCGGCGGACGCCCGGTCAGCAACTCATAGGCGATCACCGCCAGCGAATATTGATCGGCGCGGGCATCAATCCCACCGCGTCCCCGTTGCTCCGGAGCCATGTAGTCGAAAGATCCAAGCACTTGACTGGTGGTCGTGAGCTGCCCGGCCTGGTAATCGGCGACCGCAATGCCAAAATCGGTGACCTTCACATGCCCTTCTTCATCAAGCAGGATGTTCTCCGGCTTCAAGTCGCGATGAACGATCCCGGCTTGGCTCAATGCCCGCAGCGCCTGGACGACTTCCATCAGGATCCGGCGCGCTTCGCTTACCGCAATCGGCCGCGGCCGCTGCATGCGGTGACGCAGATTGCCACCGCCGACATATTCCATGACGATGAACGGCGGGTCCCAATCCAACCGCCGCTCAATAACGCCTACAATTCCGGCGGAATCGAGTTCCGACATCAAGATCGCCTCGCGGCCGAAACGCAATCGGTCTTCGCCGGCAACGCCGGTTCCGCTGCCACGAAGGAATTTGATTGCGACCCGGCGGTCGGATGACAATTGCCGGGCGGCGTAGACCTGGCCCATGCCACCCTGTCCTAACCGTTCCAGCAATTCGTAATCCGGCACGCGCGGAAATTCGTGCTGCTCGTCTGCCATGCCCGACTTCCTGGTCTGCCCGACCGTCTGCCCACGTAGTCGACGTGGCGCGGGGCGGATTTATCATAGCCTTCTGGTACCGTTCGCGAAAGTTGAATCCCCACCGCACAATTCGGGATATTAAGCCTACCATCCCTGAGTTACAATGACTCGCTGTTCCGCAACAGGTGCCGACAGGGTGGACGCCCTGCATTGCGGGCCAAGCGGTCCGAGTACCGTCAATTCGGAGAGGTGGCAGAGCGGTCTATTGCACTGGTCTTGAAAACCAGAGTCGGGGTAACCCGACCCAGGGTTCGAATCCCTGCCTCTCCGCTCCATGCACGAAGTTTGGCCGCGTGCTGCGTCCCACCGATCTCTTCAGGATCGGCCCTGCGACCCTGCTACATTTACCTGCGGCCCTGCTACATTTGTTTGTCGCCGCATTAGTAGGGACCGGGCCGATTAATCGTGTGGGCCTGCCTCGATTTTCCGGGGAGCTCGCCGCGTTGCACCTTGCCGCTACCGCCCCGCAGCGGTGTTCCGGTCTCACGGTCGAAGTTGTCCGGCGTCAGCATTTCAGGCACCGAGTCACCCGTATCGGCGATCCATTGATCGAGCAGACTGGCGAGGCGTGCCTTCGTCTCCAGATGCCTCGGATCGCTCGCCAGGTTGACGAGCTGTTCCGGGTCATGCGCCGTGTCGTAGAGCTCCTCGACGGGCCGGGGCGCGAGGAAGACGTCGGCCTGAGCGGGAGTGAGTTGATTTGCGTCACGCAGGGCTTTGAGTGAGGCATGCGCGGGGGATCGCACGGAATCGGCCGGGCCTTGCCAGGCCAGGACGGGCCGCGAATTGCGGATGTAGAGCCAGCCAGCACTACGCACGGCACGCCCGTGTGCCTCATAGTCGTGCCAGTTGTGTTCGGAGAAGGCGTGCCGCCGCGTAATCGCTTGTGGATCGCGCAAGGTCGAGGCAAAACTCACGCCTTGAAAGCTCGCCGGAGAAGATTTGACGCCGGCCAGTTCGAGAAACGTCGGAGCGATATCGATCGCGCTGACGAGGCTGGTGGTGCTGCTGCTTCGCCGGTTCATTCCGGCCGGCCAGTGTGCGACGAACGCCGTCTTCATGCCGGAATCATGCAATCGCGTTTTCGCCCGAGGAAATGGGCGACCATTGTCGGCCAGCACAAGCAGCAGCGTATTGTCCAGCACTCCCTGCCGGGAAAGCAGATCGAAAACCTCACCGACGTAATGATCGAATCGCGTGATCTCATTGTGATAGGACGCAAAATCCTTGCGCGTCGCGTCATCGTCCGCCAGAAAGGAGGGCACAATCATGGCCTCAGGGCGGTGGGCGGGACCATATTTGGATTCGATCCATTCTTCGTCCGCATCCCAATCGCGGTGCGCATCCGTTGCGGCCAGCCAGAAAAAGAACGGCTTGTTCTTGGGACGCCGTTCGATCGCTTCAACCCAATTCGATTCGGCTCCGTGATTTCCGGGAGTGACTCCTCCTTCGATCAAGTCCCAAGTCTCTGGCCCAACCTTGCCGTCCGCTCGAGTCATATGGTTCTTGCCTACCAACGCCGTGTAGTATCCCTGTTCGCGGAGCAATTCAGGCAACCAAGGAATCCTCGCGGCGATCGGCTGATGCAGCTCCGCTGCCGGACCCAGGTTGTGGGGATAGCGGCTGGTAATGATGCTGGAACGACTCGGGCTGCAGCTGCTTGCCGTGAGGTACGCTTCAGTGAATCTCATTCCAGCCGCAGCGATTCGATCGATGCGAGGCGTGCGGGCAGACCGACTGCCATAGCAACCCAAGTCATCCCAGCTGACGTCATCCGCGATACAGACGACAAAGTTCGGTCGGTCATCGGCGTGTGCGCTCATCTGCCACGCCGTCACGATTGCCAGAATCGCAAGCATGGCCCTGATCATTGTGATCCTTGACCTCGTGGAATATCTCGTCAACACGATCGTGCTTGTCAAAGTAAACGACCAGAAGCTCCATTGGCTGCGCTGCGCACCCATGGTAACCGATTCTCAAGGCACCCAGTACCCGGGAGAGGCGCCCATGGTGGTGGATCCCGAACCCGTGCCCAAGTGACAGGGTGCCGGCTCGGTCAGCAGTGGGAACGATCCGTCGTGGGACGCCCGCTATGAATCACTGTCCTCGACAACCAGGCGCGATGCGGAGCTTGACCCGATCCCCGATTCGACCCGATATCGCATCTCCCTGTCTTCACCGTCGCTTGCAGCACTGGCTCGGGAGTACCCTCACCAGTGGCACACAAAACCGTCGGGCCCGCTGGCTCGGGAATACTCTCACCAGTGGCACACAAAACCGCCGGGCCCACTGGCTCGGGAGTACCCTCACCCGTGGCACACGGAGTTCCGAATCGTGCGGCGACTCGTTTTGGAACGCGGCACGCACTCTCACGGGTTCGGCAAAACCCGGTCATTTAGAATTTCACATTAATGCCCAGCGTCGCGATGTGCGTATCCAGTCTTGTGGTTACCGAAGTTCCCGCGACCGGCCCCACTCCGGGAAGCACATACGGGCCTGTCGAACCCCAGGCGAGCAGATAGTTGTAAGCGAAGCTGATATCCGTGCAGTCATTCAGATGATACGACCCGCCGAAGCACGGAACGTGCCGGTAGCTCAGGTCCGAGGCAATATTGAAGAAGGTATCCGCGTCGTTAATCAGGTCGGTCGCGAAGATATATCCTACGCGGGCGGTGAATTTCTGCGTCAGATCGACCTGAGCTCCCAGTGCCACGGCAAATTGGTCCCGATATCCCAGCCCCGACGCGCTGCCGTTGGGATTGTATGCCGCCGGCGTTCCGAGTAATTCCGTATCCGCGTAGTTAAGGAACCGCAGATCCGCCGTCAAAACGGTGTACGGCAGACCTTTGTAGGCGACCCCGCCAGTCACGATCAGCGGCAGGGTAATGTCGACCTTGTCGATGCGGCGTTGACCGGCCGCGTTTTCGCTGAAATAGCGGAACGGCTCGAACCAGGTCGGCGTCTTGACGTTCGCGCCAAATTCCCAGCAGCAATTATGCACATAATGCACTCCAACCTGCGCTCCCAGTCCCCAATGATACCGCGTCCCGTCTCCCCGCGGATAATCTCCGTTGGCATTGGGAACGACGAAGATATTCTCGTCGATGTTGACCTTCCCTAGCCCGACGACGGGGCCCGCGGCGATCGACAGTTGTTCGGTAACCTGCATCGAAACCGCCGGGTTCAGCTGGAAGAAGACCGCATCACCCTTGACCCCGCCGACCCCCACGCCTCCCAGGTTCACCGGAGGAGAGAGGATCGGGTTCGTTGCATCCGCCGGCATGTTCATGCTGAATCCGGCAACGCCGAAGATCCCCAGCCCGAAACTCATATTGGAATCTTCCAGATGATGGACCCAGGCGATCGTTGGAATGGGATTGACCCCCATTTCCGAATCGGTGACGCCGCTGCCGACATTGGGAAATGTCGATGAAAGCTCCTGCTGGCCATAGAGGGCCTCGAATCCGAAGGCCAACTCATCCGTCTGTAACTGGCTGATTGTCGCCGGATTCCAATACATCGAGCCGATCGCCTCGATCGCGGTCCCGGTGGTGGCTCCTCCCATCCCGCGATTTACCGCCCCCCCTGCCGGCAGGAAGATGCCCTGGGCGTAAACGGCGGACGGAATTAAGCAACAAGTCAAAACCGTAGAAATGATTCGCAGTCGAGCCAACGCGATAACCATGATCAACGCCCCAGGAATGAGTTTAACGAGTAGGCAAATTCCTTCCTTTTTTCCTCATCGGCCGATTTGCGCGGTTAATCCACTCTTTCAGTGTATATGGTCTTCTGCTCAAGACTGGGGTGACAGATGGAAGCCAGCTGCGGGCAGTGCCCAATCACCAATTGCATGTCGCAAGCGAGTCGGGGCCGGTTACAGCAGATTTGCCGAGCAACGGCGATGCCCGGATCATTCAGGAGGAACCTGCGGAAGCAAGAAACGCCTTGTTTGCCCGCCCCACCATCGCCTCGAATCGATCGATCGATTCTTGAGCCTGCACCAGAATGCTCTCGGCCTCGGGTAGCCCCGTTGCTGCGGCCAATTGCCCGCATGCTAGCAATGACTCCGCATGCTCATACGCAGCCCCTTGCCCTTGGGCAACCTGGCAACTGAGTCGGGCGAGCCGGAATGCTTTTTGATGCTTGCCTCGTGCGGCCCATGCCAAGGCAAGTTCCCGCAGGGCGTGAGGCCGAATCACGGGAAATTGATGGCTGAGCAAACAGGCCAGGCGCGCGATGCGAATTCCACGTCGGCGCAGAGTTTGGGCCTGGCGAGGATCCCGGGCCTGCAGAGTGTCGGCGTGCATCCGCAGGGCCTGGGCCAGCGTCGGAAAGCCGATGATCTGGTACGAAAAACAGGCCCAGTCACGCCGCGTCGTCCGCAAGCACTTTTCGCCGAATTCGACGGCTTCCTCCGTGCGTCCCTCCCGTAGCAGCCAGGTACATTTGCCGTGATAGAACGCCGAGACCGATATCAAGCAGTCCTCGACAAGTTGAAAACAGGACTCGAATTGACCAAGGGGCAGATTCCCACGAACCGCGCGAGACCAGATTCCAAGCAGGAACTGTGTCTGGCGAAACTGGCCGAAGCGGATCGAGCTTTCGAAGCCGCTGCGGCAGCATTGGTAGGCAGCGTCGAACTGGCACAGGCTGGCAAAAGAAAAGGACATCAGGCACTGAATGTAGGTCAGGCGGTAGGCCTCGCCGAGCTGCGTATAGAATTCGGTGGCGCGCTCGAACGCACGAATCGAATCGGCAAACTGCCCTCGTGCTGTGAAGCGCCAGGCAGCGTAGAAATGCGCCATTCCCTGCAGGCTAATGTCGTCGAATTGCTTGCCCAGGCGGATCGCCGTGTCGAAACTCCGATCGGCCTTCTTCATTTTCCCCAAGATGCATGACTGCACCATTCCACGGTTCGTCCAGGCCATCGACAACTCGGGAATTTCGCCGAATCGCGATGCCCGGCGGAGCGCCAACAGGCTGGCCCAGATTGCATGCGGCGTGCTGCGCGTGACATAGGCATTCTGCAGTATATTCAGCACGCGGATCGTCAACAGCGATTGCCAGTCGACGGTTTTGACGGTATTCGATCTTCGGAAGCGAACGCGTTGATACCAGCCTGCCATCGTTTCGCGCAGAATTCCCCACAGCGCCGTCCAACGGTTTCCGGGAACCCAAACGCCCACGTCGCGCAAGATGCTCTCCAACGCGGAGACACTCTCCAATACCGACCGCGTCCGAAAGGCGATCTCGCCTTTCCGGACCTTGGTCATTACCTGTTGCTGCTGGTTATTGCTCAAGCGTAACGCCAGTTCCAATTCAGCGTCCGCCTGCTCGTATTCACCGGCCTGAACCAGTGTTTCCCCCAGGCCATAGTGGATTCGATGTTGCAGTAACTGGCTGAAACGTTGGCTGGTGGAGTTCGCCAGCTGGTAGTTATCGATCGCGATCCTCAGGGCAAATTGCCTTCGCGCCTGTTCGGCGGCCAGGATCTGGTAGGCGATGGCTTTCGTTTCCACGCCGGCCGACTGAAAGTGATATGCCAGGTCGAATACGCGCGGTGGAGTCCGCGGCGCCTGGGCTCCCTCCTGCTCCATCGCGGCCAGCAGTTGGTCACCATTGCACCCGTCGGCCGCTTCGAGAGTCTCACCGACCTTGCGATGCAGCTCCTGTCGAGTCGAAGTTGGCATCTGGCCCAGCACCACTTCACGGATCTTGTCGTGGTAGGTGTCAACCTGCTGCTCCGACTCGGCGCCGATCAATCGGACCAGTCGCTCCGAACGCATGTGCGTGATCGTCGCGAATACGGCCCCCTCCAATCCGGCAGCCTGACCGATTTCCGCCACGGGGATCGCCTGCCCGCTGACCGCAATCAGATCGAGCAGCGACGATGCGGATGCCGGAAGTTTCGCCAGCCGACCGGCTACCACCTCCTGCAGCGGCAGTGCCCGAAATGCGCCCGTTTCGGGATTGAAACAGTCGATCAACTGGTCGATGAGATACGGATTTCCGCCTGTCGCCTGATGCAGTTCGGCGGCCCGCTGTCCAATCTCCGGCAGCTCGCTGCCGAAGCGGTTGGCGATCAGCGCCAGGCACTGATCTTCGGAGAGCGGCCCGACACGAACTTCCCGCGGAAACGGCGACTCCCCAGAGGCCGACCGAGTCGACTCCCATCGGCGCAGAAAAGGACTTTGGTGAGCCTCATCGCTGCGGTAGCTTCCCAGAAACAAAATCGGAACGGCAGGCCGGGCGGACATGCACTGCAAGAGTACCTCTGCACTGTCGGCATCACCCCACTGCAGGTCATCGATAAACATCACGATCGGTTTCCTGGCGGCGATCCGATGGAGCAATTCCTGTAGCGCATTGAAGGCCCGCTGGCGGACCTGTTTGGCATCCAACCGGCTCACTCCCGCAGTGGGAAGCGCCGCAATCGACTCGACGCGCTGCATCACCGGAAAAAGATGCGCGAGCATCGTGGTGTCCGCTGGCAACAGTTCGGCAACCAGCGACCCGCTTTGGCTCCGCAGATAGCTCACCAGCGCGTCGATCAGGCAATCGATCGCCTTGTAGGGAACTGTCTCTCGATCATAACAACGACCGGACAACACCAATACGTCCGTCTTCTGACGCAATGGCTTCAAAAATGCCTCGGCCAGCGCCGACTTGCCCTCCCCGCTGCGCCCGATGATCATCAGGGCCAAAGGCGACCCCTTCTCACGCAACCATGGAATGGCTTGCCGCAATGCGGTCAGCTGCTTTTCGCGACCAATTAACTCCTGCCCTGCACCAGCTGCTGAACGGCCGGTCAGTTTGTCGGTCGATTCCTGGCTGGCCGCCGCCGATTCGATCTTCAGTGCTTTCGTGATGGTCAAAGCGTCGGGGCGCTGTGCCGGATCGCGAGCCAGCAGAGCGTCGGCGAGCTGAGCCAGATCCTGCGGCAGGCCATCCCGATCGAGGAGCCGCGGCGGATCTTCGTACTGTTTCTTTCCGAAGATCTCGGCCACCGTACCTTGGAACGGCCGATCGCCACTCAGCGCCTCGAACAGGATGACGCCCAGCGAATACCAATCGGAGGCCGCGGTCGAATATCCCTGGATCTGCTCCGGCGCCGCATACATCGGCGTGCCGGCAAAATGGGCCGTTCGCTGGGATTGCGTCTGATCCGTTCGCTGCTGCAGTTCCACGACCAATCCGAAATCCAGAATGGTGACCTGCCCCGATTCGCTGACCAGCACGTTACTTGGCTTCAGATCGCGATGGATAATGTGCTGAGCATGCAGCGCCAGAATGCCGCTGGCCAACTGCGGCAGCACGGCGCGCAGGCGACTTTCATCCAGTTCTCCCCATGGTCGGACATAGCTGAGCAGGTCGACTCCAGCCACAAGATCCATCGTAAAGAACCATTGGCCGCCGTCGACCTCGAGTGTCTGCATTCCCACCAGATTCGGATGATTGATTTCCGCCAGGGCGCGAAACTCGCGGCGGAACTTGTGCAGACGCTCTGCGTCATCCCAACTTTGTTGTTGCTCGCCTAGCGGCAGCGTCTTCAGCGCAACGCGATTTTGCCGTTGCAGATGTTTGGCTTCGTAGACGACGCCGAATCCACCGCGTCCCAGTTCGCGCAGCAATCGATACTCGCCCAGCCGGCCCGCGGACGGTATCGAGAAAGACGTCGTGAGGTCTTCGGCCTTCACCGCGCCGCCCGGTCCAGGAGCGGCATTGGCCTCGGCCAACGACATCATCGTCGATTCGAAGAACTCCTGACGGATCAATCGCGCGAACGTCGGAAACCGCCGCAGGTATGCGTCTGACATCGGCTGCTCAGCGGCGCGACGACGCGCATCAAGCTCAATATGCAATAGGTTGCGAAAGAGGTTCCCCTGCGCCTCGGCCGACACTCCTTCAAGGCAGCCCTCAATCGACGGCCGCGCACCAGACTTCCAGTCCCGGCGGAATTTCGAGCAGATTGCCTCAATCTGCGCGAACACGTTCAGCTGGTTTTGGCTTTCGCAGCGAGCGTCGTTCATGTCCCCCCCTTGCTCCACGTCGCGGCCATCGCTTTCTGCCGCAATGCGCGGAATTGATCCAGCAACAATTGCGCCTGTTCAATCTCTTGAGCCGAACCAGGGCGGCCAAGCCGCTCGCCCAGTCGCCCGCAGGCCTGCAAAGCGAGCGCGTACTCGTACTTTGCGTTCTGACGCAGCGCAACCGAACAACTCTTGCGCGCATACCGCAGCGCCGTTCGAATGCGTCCCAGTCCCGCAAGCGACAGGCTCAGTTCGCGCAAAGCGGTCGCGTAATCGATGCCCAGGAATCGACCGCCGCGCACTGCCCAGCGAGCGATGCGCAGTGACCGGTCCCAATAGACTCTGCGGTCGCGATGCCGCGTCGGTTCCAGACTTTCCGCATGTTCCCGCAGCGACCTGGCAAACAGGGATATCGCCGAAATCGTCCATAAATTGAATACCCAGTTGTGACGGATGATGCCCACCGCCTTTTCCGCGGATTGGATCGCTTCGATCGCCCGTTGATGGTGCAGATGCCAGCAGGTTTCGGCGATCAGAAGTTGGATGGTCGTTGTAAAATCGTCCGGTGCCGGTCGAATGCAGCTCCTGAGCTCCTCGAAAGGCAGCTCTCCACCTGTCGCTCGCGCCCAAGGATCGATCGCCATCTGGGCGACGCGGTCCTGGCCGGCCTGCACCGCGGCCGCGAAGCTCTCGCGGGCCAGTTCCGCGCTCTCCGCCAGACGCCCCAGGTGATGATAGGCGGTCGACAACCAGACCCGCGACATCACCCGTTGCCAGAAATCGGGAACCTTGGTCTCGAACAGCTTCGCCGTTGTCTCAAAACTGTGGGCCGCCTCGTCGAAACGCCCCCCAGCGAGCTGGGAATAGCCAAGGTAACGGAGCGATGTCGCTTCCAGACTGGTGTTGTCTGTGGTCCGAGCGATCTCGTAGGTCCGTTGGAAAAAACGATGGGCACGAGAATACCAGCCAAGACTGTTGGCGAGTTGTGCACCATGCAGAACGTATCCGACGGCGGTCGCGGGTGACCCGTCCAATTCGGCTTCATTGAGCAACAGGATACTGCCCCAAAATTGGTGGCGCGTGCTGCGGAAATGGTACGGGTGATTAATCCAATAGATCAGACGAAACCGCAGTAAGCGGCCTGCGTCCTTCCGTCCTTTTCGGGCCCGCCAGTTTTGGGGCACGAGCTGGTGAGACAGGTGTCGCAGTGTCTGCCCTGCAATCGCTCGAAGCAGACCGAAATTCGTGCTCGGAACCGCGACGTCCACCCGGCGCATCGCCCGCTCCGCAATATCGATACTCTGCGTAATCGATCCTCCCTTGTAGGCAATTTCCGACTGAATCGCCTCAATTCGCGCCCGTTCAAGCTCGGTCTCTGCCCAGGCGTTGGCTTCTTCCAGAATGCGGATCGCCTGCTCGAATCGCCCGGCGAGCACCAGCGTCTCTCCGTAGCCCAGTGCCAGCCGGTACTGAGTGCCGCGGCTGGCTGTTGCCGCGTTGCGCTGCGCAATCGCGAAATTCTTCAGGGCAACGTCCAACGCAAATTGACTCTTGGCCTGTTCGGCAGCCAGAAGCCCGTAGGCCAGCGCCCGTCTGGAATCACCGGCGGCAACGAAATGGTCGGCCAGGTCAAATACGCGGACCGGCATCTTCTGCCCAGGGACGCCGATAGCCTGTTCCTGTTCAATTTGAGAACAAAGCAACTCGCCATCCAGTTGCTCCTGCCTTTCGATCACCATCCCCAACTGCCCGTGCAGACGTTGCTGCTCGGCAGCATCCATTTGTTCCAGAACTGTCTCCCGGATCTTATCGTGATAGGTGTCCACCAGCTGCCGTTCCACCGAGCCGATCAGGCGCACGAGCCGTTCGTTGTGCATCCGCTTGATCGTCGCAAACACCACCTCGCTTTGTCCGGACGCCAGCAAGGCTTCGTCCACCGAAAGCGCCTGGCCGGAGACCGCGATCACGTCCAATAATGGCGCGGCACCAGCCGGCAATCGCTGTAGCCTGGTACCGATGACATCCTTGAGCGGAGCGGGATTGAACGAGCCGCTTTCAGGATCAAAACAATCGATCAGCTGGTCCAGAAAATACGGATTGCCGCCGGTCGATCGATGGAGGTCCATTGCCCGTTCGCGGATCGCCTGACTGTCCTGACCCGTTCGCGCGATGACCAAAGACACACACTGCTCCTGAGATAGGGGGCCAACCAGAACGTTGGGGTGAAACAACTCGGCTGATGCTCCCGCGCGCAGCTTGCCCCATTCCTGCATGAAAGGGCTGTCCTCGGCTTCGTCGCTGCGAAAGCACCCCAGGAACAGCAGCGGCGGCGGATCGGGTGGCGACAGTAACCTGACCAGCACCGCGGTACTGTTGGCGTCACCCCATTGCAGGTCGTCGATGAATAGAACGATCGGCCACCGCTGACCGATCGCCAGAAGCAATTGCTTCAGCGCCCCGAACGCCCGATCGCGAATCTGTTTGCTATCCAGCCCGGAGATGTCCGACGCGGGCAGCGTGGCGATCGTGTCGACGCGCCGCAGCAGCGGGAAAAGTTGCGCCAGCATCTGGATGTCGCGCGGCAGCAGTTCTTTGACGACGCTATCATGCCGGCTGCGCAAGAAGGCGACCAGTGCATCGATAATACTGTCGACCGCCTTGAACGGAACCGATTCGCGATCGTAACAGCGGCCGGCCAGCACCAGCATCTCCGGACCTTCTCGCAACGGGCGCAGGAACTTTTCTGCCAGGGACGTTTTGCCCTCCCCGCTGCGGCCCGAAATGAATACGGCGGCCGCGCGTTTCGTCTCCAACACCTGGTGGTGAGCCTGCTCCAGGCGCGCCAATTGCGTCTCCCGGCCGATCAGGATCAGCCCGGCGCCTCCCGACGAACGGACCGAGGCGGAGTCGACGGAGTCGTGCCCGCGCGACTCGACCTCCACCGACAACGCCCTGGCAATCGCCAGAGCATCCGGACGGATTTGCGAATCGCGTGTCAACAAGCCATCTGCCAGTCGCGCCAGGTCGGCGGGAACATCCGCCCGTCCCGTCAGCGGAGGCGGATCATCGCGCTGTTTCTGCGCAATGATCTCCGTGGCCGTTCCCAGGAACGGCCGATCGCCCACCAACGCCTCGTAGAGCATGACCCCGAATGAATACCAATCCGATGCCGCCAACTGGCCGCCGGCTAACTGCTCGGGGGCCGCGTATGCCACCGTCCCGGCAAAGTGGTTGGAGTGCAGCGATGCGGTCACATCCAGCACGCGCTGACTCAGTTCCACCACCAGACCGAAATCCAGAATCACGACGCGCCCGTCACGCGTCACCATGACGTTTCCGGGTTTCAGGTCGCGATGCGCAATCCGCTGGCCATGCAGCGCCATGATCCCGCTTGCGAGCTGCGGCAATGCGGCCCGCAGACGCGTCTCGTCTAACTCCCCCTCAGGACGGACATAACTCAGAAAGTCGGTGCCGTCCAGAAGGTCCATGGTGAAGAACCACTGCCGGCCATCGACTTCCAACGACTGCATTCCGATCAGATTGGGATGGTTGATTTCCGCCAGCGCGCGAAACTCGCGGCGGAATTTGTGCAGACGCTCGACGTCCCATTGGGCCTGCTGAGGATCTCCCAAAGGGAGCGTCTTGAGCGCCACGCGATTTTGCCGCTGCACGTGCCGGGCTTCAAATACGACTCCGAACCCTCCCCGCCCCAGCTCACGCAACAACAAGTAGTCACCTAACCGATTGGCGGCAGGCGCGATCGAAATCGTCACGTCTTCGGCAGCCGGAGTCCCATGCCCGGCCGCTCCCTGCAGTTCGTCCAGCGACATCATGGTCGACTCGAAGAATGCCTGGCGAATGACGCGGGCATATTGTGGAAACCGCCGGATATACTCGTCGGAGTTTGGCTGATCGCGGCGGCGGCGGCGAGCCTCGATCTCGATGTGCAGCAGGTTGCGGAATAGATGCGCCTGCCCACTCGCCTCAAACTCAAGCAGCAGCTCCTCGATCCGCCGCGGCTGTCCTTGCTTCCAGCCGCGACGGAATGAACTGCAAACCGCCTCCACTCTCTCGAATGGATTCACAAGCGCTTCGCCAACCACGTTGCCGTGGGTCATGCCCGCCGTCCTCAAGATCGCGTTGCTACTGTCCCCACCGCGCTGGCACTCGATCGACCCGCACCGTATAATCCGCAAACGTGCCTACCCTATTCATTCGCATTATTGCATACCCAGTGGTGGTATGGAACTAGCGGGGGGGGACGATGGAGTACGGAGCGAGGACTTGGCCGTGGCGGCGTGTCGCGCGGCCCATGACAACCAGACGGAGAGTCGTCCGTGAACGACCGTCAACCTGCAGTCGACACGCCTGGCAATCCCCTTGAATATGTGGAAGCGGTCTGCTCGACCTTTCGACAAAGCTGGATACAAAGTCGGCCAGCGCGAATCGAAGACTTGCTAGCCTCCAGTGAAGCAGCGAGCGCCGCTCACGTCTTGCGCAATTTGCTGCATATCGAAATCGAGGCGCGGCGGCGGATGAAGCAGAGCCCGACGTCCGCCGAGTACATCCGCCGCTTCCCTCAATTTGCCCAATTGGTCCGTGATGCGTTCTTCGAATCGACGATGTTGTCACTGGCGGAGCTTCAGCATGATTCGTCCGGCGTCGTCGATCCGTCCGCAGCCGCGGATTCCGCTGCGGACGCCGGCGAGCGAACGGTTTCCAGCGCATTCCCCGCGGCCAATCGCCTGGGCGACTACCGCCTGCTGCGCGAACTGGGCCGCGGCGGATTCGGAATTGTTTACGCGGCGCAACATCTGCGACGCCAGGAGATCGTGGCGCTGAAAACGCTCCCCTTGGGAGCCCAGCGACACGGCCAGGACGATGCCGAACGACTGCACAAGTTCCGCCGCGAGTTTCGCAGCCTGGCCGATATCAACCATCCCAATCTGGTCGGCATGCATACCCTGGATGTCGACGGCAACCAATGGTTTTTCACCATGGATCTGATCGACGGCGTCGACTTCGTCAGTTATGTCCGACCCGACGGAGAACTGGATGAATCACGTTTGCGCAGCGTACTGCCGCAACTGGCCGGCGGAATCATGGCCCTGCACGCGCGCCATATCATCCACCGAGACTTGAAGCCCAGCAACGTCCTCGTCGACGCCCGCGGCAAAGTTGTGATCCTGGACTTCGGAATGGTCGCGGAACTCGATGAGGCCGGGGATCACACGCAGTCGCTGCATTCAGGACGATTCGTCGGCACACCACTGTACGCGGCCCCCGAGCAGCTTTTCGGCCAGCGCTCGGCCGCCTCGGATTGGTATGCCCTGGGGGTAATGCTGTTTCAGGCTCTGACCAAAAATCGCCCATTCCAGGGCTCGATCGCCGAGATCCTGCAGCAGAAACAGCAACAAGCGGCGCCCCGTTTGGCGGGGCAACCGGGGCTTCCCAGCGACCTGGTCGAACTGACGGATCGCTTGCTCGATCGGGCACCCGACCAGCGCCCGGATGTGTTGGAAATCGCCAAGGTCCTCGGCGTCGCCTCAGGCGAAACGCCGACCGAGACCTTCCTGGAAGAAGGGAACCCGCCGAAGTTCGGCCGCGACCAGTCGCTGATTGGCAGGGAACGGCAGCGAGCGGAACTGCAGCAGGCGAAGCGGCAATTCATGGCCACCCGTCAGCCGCTGGTCGTGTCGATTACCGGCCGTAGCGGGGAGGGAAAGACTTCGCTGGCCGAGGCCTTTCTGACTCCGGTGCGTCAACAGCGCGAAATGCTGGTCTTGGCAGGCCGCTGCTACGATCGCGAGTCGGTCCCTTTCAAAGCGATCGATTGCCTGATCGACGCCTTGGTAGCTTTTCTGCGCGGAACTCCCGGTGACCACGTCCAAGCCTATATCCCCGATGACATGCCGATGTTGGCCCAGTTGTTTCCTGTGCTGCGCCGCGTGGAGGCGATCAACGCCTTGCCTAGTTCCCATATCGCGAATCTGGATGGAAAACAGGTTCGGGATCGGGGATTTGCGGCGCTGCGACAAATGCTGATCCGGATCAGTCAGCGACTGCCGATCGCGATATTCGTCGACGACTTGCAATGGGGCGATGCCGACAGCGCCGGAGTACTGTATCGACTGCTGGCGCCCCCGGAGGCACCGGCGGTTCTGTTGCTGGGAACGTACCGCAGCGACGAGGTGGCGGAGAGCCCCTTCCTGCAACAGTGGGAGGTGCTGAACGGCACTGGCGAAGCTGCCATCACACAGCGCGAGATCGCGGTCGGGCCGCTGAGCGAACCGCAATGTGTGGCGATGGTGGTGGCCCGGACTGGAATCGACAACGAGTCCATTCGCAGTCAAGCGGTGCGTCTCTATCGCGACACGGGCGGCAACCCGTACTTCATCGAACAGTTGATCGAGTGTTTTGATCCGGAGGCCGGCACATTCACCCCGGCGCCCCTGCAGGAGGTGTTGGCGCGGCGATTGCGGAAGCTGCCGGCGGAGGCGAAGAGCCTGTTGCAAGTCATTGCCGTGTTCGGCCAGGCGATGCCGATCGACGAAGCGTTTGCCGTGCTGGGACAGGAGAAGCCTTCCTTCGCCACGCTCACTCACATGCGCAGCGAGCGGCTGGTGCGGCTTCTGGGCGGTGACGAACAGCGCACCGTCGATACCTATCACGACAAAATTCGGGAAACGGTTATCACGGAGCTTGGCGACGACGCACGGCGAGCTTGGCACCTGCGAATCGGAGAGACGATCGAACAGATATTCCAAGTTGACTTCACTCTGCTTCAAGCGTCGATAGTGTCCGCTTTTCCGACTCCTCAGGAAGCTGCGCTGACTCCGCAACGCGTCTTTGACCTGGCATACCACTTTCATTCGGCAGATATGGGCGACAGAGCCTTTCTATATTCCTTATTGGCTGCGGAGAAATCAAAGCAGCAATACGCATTGGAAATAGCGACGGACCACTTTGTTGTCTCTCGCCGCTACGAAACGCTCGCCATGAAAACAATGCGTTATCGGACCGCGCTTGGACTCGGACAGACGCGGATCCTGGCAGGTCGCTTCGAGCTGGCGGCCCAAGCCCTCCTCGAGAGCGCGAAGCTGGCCGACAATTCGATGCAAAGCGCCTGCGTCGAGACCGGGCTGGCGGAGATCGATTACAAATCGGGGATATTGAAGGATAGCATTTCCAAGTATGAGCATGCACTCCGATTGCTTGGAGTGATGGTACCACGTACAAGCTTCGGATTCGGCGCCGCCTTGCTGTGGGAGTTGTCGGTGATGGCATCGCGGTCGCTGTTACCCGGCGGGCGGCGCACGCCACCGACAGATCAGCGAACGAATCCGTCGCAGTTCGTGCGCACCTTGTACCAGACCGTTTTTCCGTATTGCTTCGCCAATTCGCTGCGCATGCTCTGGTGCGCGTTCAAGGGACTGAATCAAGCCGATCGCATCGAGGATCCGGCAAGCAAGGCCTGGCTGTATCAGCTCTCGATCGGAGTTTCACTGGCGTTTGGCAAGCGTACCGTGACGGATCGCCGGCTTGCCGAGTCGCTGGAAATTGCCCGGCGATTGAATAACACCACCTTGGAGGCGGCAGCCATTCGAATGCTCGGCTTTCATCAGCTGGGCGTCGGGCAGTTTTCCCAGGCTGTCGAGTCTTTGCAGGCAGCGAGCCGACTGTTCGAGACGAAAGTCCCGGATTATTGGCAGCGCGTGCTTTCGCGTACCTGGATTGCTACAGCGCTTCTCCGGTTGGGACAGCTTGATCGGAGTGCCACGCTCGCTCGCGAAATGTTCGATGTTTCCGTCCGTGGCGGACAGGATCGCGCGGCAGTGTTTGCGCTGGATGCCTGGACCCAATCAACGGCCGGCAACCTTCCGTTCGACGAACTGAGGTCCTGCGTGCAGCTGCACGATGATATCTACGTGAGTGGCATTCAGCTGGCGGTGGCGGAGGCGATTTGGCATTTGCGCCATGCGCGTACGCGGGAAGCGGTTGCCTCCGCCGAGGATGCGGTGCAACGAATGCGGCGTTCCGGTGCCATCCATTGGTGGACCACGCCCGCGCTCACGATGCTCGCTCGTACGTTGCGGGAACACGCCGCGACATTGAGCGGCGTCGATGAACCAGCGGCCGGGACGTATCGACGACGGGCGCTCCGCGCTGCGCGCTGGTCGGCCCGCGTGAATCGCTGGTTGAGTTTCGAGAATCCCTCGGCGCTGCGTGAACTGAGTTTGGCGTACGCCGCCAACGGGAAGTTGCGTATCGCGTTGAATGCCGCACGGAGCAGTGTCAACGTCGCCCAATCCCAGGATGCCCGCTACGAACTGGCTCAATCCCGAATGGTCGTGGCGGAGCTTTCCGAGAAGTTGGGGATTTCCGGGGCGGACCAGTTGCTGCGCGACGCGACAAAGGAGTTGTGGCCATTCAAGGAAGTGATCGAGCGGGCAGTCGCCGAGACGGTAAGGCCATGAACCGCGCGGAAGAGCGCGTACTCTGGTCGGAAATTCCCTCGAACAGGTCAAACGCCTGCTATAGCCCTTATCGATCAAATGACACTGGCCTTGCCGAATTTTTCGCTTCCGCCGGGCAAGCGAAGGACACTTTCGTTAGACGCCATCGCGGCGGCAGCGAAAACTCAAGTCTCCTGCCGACATTTTCCGAAAGAACTCGAACGGTTCGTCTGTTCGGCTCAAATCGCGCACGCCGAGCTCGGAAGTTGCGACACTTCCGTTGACTGCAGCCCATTCCGGAATCGAAAGGTGAACGTGCAATGAACGTGCGATTGTCGCCCTTGGCGAGGGGAGCGTTGATCGTCGCTGCGATTGTGCTGATGCCCGGCCGTAGTTGGGCGGTCTATTATCCGCTCGGCCCATCGAAAGACGATTGGGGACTGAAGTACGATGTCGAGGTAAAGGACGCTGGTGGCGACGCGCTCACCGTCGTGTTCCGACTCTCTGACCAAGGGAGACTGAAGCCGATCTATTCGATCACGGTGGTCGCTTTCAGTAAGCCGCAAAGTGATGGCGGGCGAACGTATCTCGTGAAGGCGCCGATCGAATTGAAGTCGACGAAAGACCACAAACTTGCAGGGCAAGTGAGGATACCGAAGGAATACGCGGAGGTCGCCCTGTTTCGGATCCTCACCCTGAACGTCGACGGCCGACCACAGACGGCAGGCGCTGCGTACTACGATCTTCCGCTGAAAAAGTTCCTGGAAAGCGCGCACAAGGCGGATTCGCCCCAGACACCGACCAGCATTGCAGCGCCGCCGGCGACGAATGCGGCGAAGTAGAGCGCGCGGCGAATTCCAAAGCCGCGATACGCCCAACAACCGTAAATGTTACCGCCGCGGCCGGAATCTTGCGACTTGCGCGGCGGAGCGCGGCCAATCGACAGTGGTTCCACGACCTGCCGTTGTTGCAATGCGTCGAGGCGCCGGCTAGATTCATTCGGGGCGTTTGGCAATTCTCGACGGAGTTCGAATCAAGATGCAAGTGGTCAACAAGTCCGATTTCCCGGTCACCGACTCCGGCTGCAAGGCGGCGACAGGCAAAACACTGAAGCAATGGTTCAAGGCGCTCGATGACCTGGATGGTCTCAAGAAGGGGCGTCGTGCATCGGTGCAGGAGATCTACGCGCAGCATGCCGACCCTTGGTGGCCCACCACGATTTATGTCGAATACGAAGCCCATCACGGCGTGAAAAAGAAGGACGGACTGGCGGAAGGCTATACGATCTGCGTCACCAAGACGATTGGTGCGCCGGTCGACAAAGTCTACAAAGTCTGGACGAGCCCCGCAGGATTCGCCAAGATGTTTGGCGACAACGGCAAGCAATCGCTCAAAGACGGCGGGACCCTATCCTGCGAGGCAGGATGCAAGGGAACGTTTACTCGAATTCGTCCCAACAAGGACTTGCGATTTACCTGGGAACATCCCGATTGTTCGACGCCGATGCAGGTGGATGTCCAGTTCCAGGAAGCGAAAGGCAAGTGCCTGATGAATGTAATGACGTCCCGCATTCAGACTCGTGCGGAATCCGACGGGCTGCGGAATGCCTGGACCGACGCCCTCAATCGGCTCAAGGCACTTTGCGAAAAGTGAAGCCATGCCGCCTGACCTTCCGCGCAAAACTTGAACTGCCGACGCGGCATCCCTATAATCTCCGCCAGCGGTGACTGGCAGGCGATGTCGAACTGCTTTGCCCGCGCTATCTGGAGGTTCTTATGCAATCGTGTCATCGGGCGGCTTTGTGTGCGGCGGTGGTGCTCGTGAGCTGCGGCGTTCTATGCGCGGCGGACGAAAAATCCAACCCTGTCGGGACGTGGGAGTGCAGTTATCAGATCGGCGACCAGAAACGGACAGCTACCCTGATTGTCAAGAAGGAAGGGGACAAGCTTGTCGGAACGATGAACTGGTCGGACCAGAAGGACGAGAAGATCAAGGACCCCAAGTTCAAGGACGGGAAACTTACGTTTTCCGCCGAGCGGAAATTCATGGGCAACACGATTCCGATCGACTATGCGCTATCGATCGACGGTGACAAGCTCAAGGGGAAGGGATCGTCGGAGTTCGGGGGGCAGAAGCAGGAGTTCGAGATCGAAGGCAAACGCGAGAAGAAGGACAAGTAATGGCTCGTGCGTAGATGACATCGACGCGATAGGCCGTCCTGTTGGAACCACGCATAGGAGTCCAACGATGCCCATAGCGGCAACGCTCGTCGTGTCAAATAGCACACTAATGTGTCGATTCGCTGCGCGCTGACTCACCCAGGGCGCGCCGCTTGCGCCGCGACGCTAGTGCAATGTCACAGCCTAATCGTCGGGTTCGCGTTATTCGTAGGACGGGTCTCCCGACCCGTCTTGCTTACACGGACGCCAGGTGCTTGGTCAGTGATCACCGACGGCTGCGGGGTCATGGTAGACCCGGTCGTCGGTCAGTTTCTCATAAAGCATGCAGGCAAAGTGAATGATGGTGGCGAATCCCGGGAGACAACTGCTGGCACCCACGTAGTAGAGATTCGGGAAGGGGCTCTTGTAGTTCAGCCGACGGAGTGGAAGTCGCGCCCCGCGGCTCCCATGATCAGACAATTGTAAGTCGCGTTCATGAGCCTGACGCTCTAGACGAGTTCCGGCATCGGTCGGTGGTAGTCGACGAGATATTGCGGGCGGCCGGCCAGATCGCGCACGGTGGTCGCGTTCGGATCGATACCGAGTTTCCGGTACAAAGTCGCCAGTACCTCACCGAAATGAACCGGGCGATCGATCGGCGCGCCGCCCTGGCGGTCCGTCGTACCAATGACCTGTCCGGTTCGCAGCCCGCCTCCCGCCAGCAGCGCGCAGCCGACCTGCGGCCAATGATCGCGTCCGGCGTCCTTGTTGATCACCGGTGTGCGACCGAATTCGCCCCAAGCCACGACGGAGACATCTTGATCGAGGCCCCGTTCGTGCAGATCCTGGACCAGCGCCGCCATCCCCTGATCGAACTGCGGCCCGTGCGTATTCTTGAATTCGGAGAAGTTCTGACTATGAAAATCCCAACGCCCGAAATTCAGTGTGACGCAGCGCACTCCGGCTTCGACCAGTCGCCGGGCGATAAGAAAATGTTCTTGATTTCTCGGAGCGCCGTCGCCGTAGTTTCTGGGATCGCCTTTGCCATAGCGCTCCCGAATTCGAGGGTCTTCGCGCGATACGTCCAAGGCTTCGGCCAGGGCGCTCGAGGACAGGACGCCCATCGCCTGACGGGTGAAAGCGTCCAAGCCTTCCATCTTGCCGGAAGCATCCAGATCGCGGCGAATGCGGTCGATGCCTAGGAGAAGTTGCTTTCGATCGGTCAGATGATCGTGGGAGATCCCGTTTAGCACCAGATCGCCCGCCCCCTCGCCGTTCGGGCGAAATGCGCTATGAGCGGATCCCAAAAAGCCCGGGTGTCCCGGCGATCCGTACGGCGGATGCCCCGTGCGAGGCGACAAGCCGACGAAGGGTGGAATCCCTGGAGTTTTGGCACCCAGCAGTTTGGAGAGGGTCGCTCCGACGGAGGGCCATCCGCCCGGCGGCTGACGAGACACCGGACGGCCCGTATAGCAGATGAACGAATCGTGATCGCCGCTCGGCGAACCGACGACCGTGCGGATCGGGACCAGCTTGTCCATGACTTTGGCGAGGCGCGGCAGATGTTCGCAGATCTGAATGCCAGGCACATTCGTGTCGATTGGCTGAAACTCGCCACGAATCTCGGCCGGGGCGTTCATTTTCAAATCGAACATGTCTTGATGGGGAGGAGCGCCACAGAGATAGATCATGATGATCGCTTTGCGCGAGCCGTTGATCCCTTGTTCCGCTTCCGCGCGCAACAAGTCCGGCAGGGCCAAGCCGCCGATGCCCAACGCTCCGATGGTGAGCATTTCGCGTCGACTGACGCCGTCGCAGAGGCGTTTCCGAGGTCCGAATACGGAAATCATCAACCGGCTCCTGAAGTCGGATAATAAATCGAGTTCATAACTTCGACGCCCTCCGCGGCTCGAAGCTATGAAATCAGTTCTGGCAGCGGCCGCGCGTGATCTTCGACGAGGTACTGCGGACGACCATGTAGGTCCGGGACGGTCGTGCCCTCGACGTCGATGCCCAGGTGCCGGAACAACGTGGCGTACACTTCGCCGAATGTGACGGGCCGTGATATGGCCTCGCCCGCAATGCGATCGGTGGCGCCGATTACCTGGCCATGACGCATATTGCCTCCAGCCATCAAGGCACAATTTACCTGAGGCCAATGATCGCGTCCGACAATCGGGCTGATCTTCGGCGTACGTCCGAATTCGCCCCAAATAACAACCGCACAATCATCCGCCAGACCGCGCTGATGGAGATCCTCGACGAGTGCGCTGACGCATTGATCAAATACGGGAAAATCCTCGGCTTCACGCAGGAAGATCGAATTATTGGCGCGCCCCTCGGCATTCAATCCGCCATGCCAATCCCATTTGCTGTAGTTCAGCGTCACAACGCGGACTCCCGCCTCAATCAGTCGCCGGGCCAGCAACAAACTCTGCGGAACACGCGGAGCCCCATTCCCGTCCATCATGATTTTCGGGTCACCCGTTCCATACCGAGCCACGACGCGTGGATCTTCCTTGGACAGGTCCAGCGCATCGGCCAGCTGGGACGAGGTCAATAATCCCATCGCCTGCTCCGTAAACGCATCGAAACCAGTCATCATCGACGTGTGATCGATTTCACGTCGCAACAGGTCAAAGTTACTCAGCAGAGTTTTGCGGTCGGCCAACCGATCGAGTGTTACTCCGTTGAGCACCATGTCCTGCCGCGTGTCGCCCAACGGTCGTAACGGCGAATGCGACATCCCGAGAAAGCCGGGGCCCGGCTCGTTGTAGGGCCCATGCGTGCAGGTATAGCAAAGACTGACGTACGGCGGCGATTCGCGACGCGCCGGCCCCTGCACTTTCGCAACGGCCGTGCCGAACTGCGGCCAACCTCCCGCAGGTTTCGGCTTGCGGGGATCGTGTCCGTTGAAAACCTGAATCGCGTCATGGTCGTGCTGGTTGCCGACCAACGAGCGGATGACGGTGAGTTTGTCCGCGAGTTTTGCCAGCTGCGGGAACGCTTCGCAGATTTCAACCCCGGAAACATTCGTGGCAATCGGGCGCCATGGCCCTGCGACTTCCTTCGGGGCGTCCGGCTTCAAGTCAAACATGTCTTGATGTGGAGGGCCTCCAACCAGATAGATCATTATGACGGACTTGGGAGACTTCCGCCCCGTCACCGATTCGGCGCGCAGCAGCTGCGGCAGGTTCCACCCACCGAGCGTGCCCATGGCAGTCAACGTGCCGATCCGCAAGATGTCGCGACGAGAAACTCGATCGCAAAAATCACCAGTTCCATGGCGGGGTCCCGCAATCGTCAGCATGCAATTTCTCCATCCAACATTAAACCTGTCTGAACACCATCTGCCGGTTGCCTTCTTGTATATCAACAAGTTCGAATCAATCCCATCGGAATCTTAGCGAAATAGAGCTTGCTTGGCGGTTGCCGGCCCTGCGTCCGCCGGCGTATGATCCAGGTCGTTTCGCTCGAGTACCCATGGAATACCCAACCTGGCGCAATGACATCTTCGGACAACCGGTCGGCTCCGATCCGGTCACGCTCGACCTGCTTCCAGAAACATGCTCGGTCTCGACGGAGGAGAACTTCGACCACGTCGATCGCGCACTCTCCGATCCCGACATCCATGACTTGTTCAACCCCGATCAGATTGGAATCGGATTGCAATTGATCTACTCCAATTGCTGCAGCAATATCTGTTTTTGTTATCTCGAAGCGGGCGATGAACGGCGGCGACTTTGCGGAATTGAAAATCTAAACAAGCTCTACTCACACTTCTTCGATCGTTACTGTTTTGCCCCTGTCGGGAACATTGGTAATGATCATCTGTATGGCGGAATCGGCTTTCTCTGCTACATGTTTTGGGACATCTTCGTTCTCCATCCCGGCAGCGCGTCCGTTGCCATGGTCTCCGCGGCACTCGATGTAATGACAAACGCCTTGCGGATGAAGAATGACAATTGCATTGTCTCGGCGATCCACGGCTTGGGACATTGGGCAAACGATGCGCCTCGTGCAGGTCAGATTCTGCGACAATGGCTGAGGAGACCTTCCACGACGAATCCCGTCGTAATTCAATACGCGCATCGGGCACTGACGGGCTCCATCCTTTAGAATTGCGAATCATCCAATGGGCCCGTGTCGAACCTGATTATCCCTCACCGAAAAAGGAACCAACCATGGCAGCGGAAGAACCAATTCAAGTTTCCTACCTTAGCTGGCTATTCCAGGCTTTAGGCTTCAAGTACGCAGTTCTACTGCCGCTGGCCGGACTGATCAGTTTTTTGATAGCGACGACAATTGTGCTTCGAGGCAAAGGACCAATAGCGGCCGCCGGGCTGATCCTCGTCGTCCATGTCCCATTTTTGATTGGACTGTTTGCCGCGATGGAAGGCATCGCTGCTTCGTACAGGATCATTGCAATGAGCGAGACGCCAGTGAAGCCCTCCGAGCTTGCGTTGGGTATTTCCATGGCACTCGCGGCACCCATGGTCGGAATGTTGCTGATGGTTCCTGGATATGCGGTCGGCGCGGTTGGTGCGCTGATTCGCACGTTTGCCGAGGCGGGCGCAGAAGAATCCGCACCGACAACGCATGAGCTGAGTCGGTAACAGAAGCGGCAACGTTGAGATACCGGTCGATTGTGGAAAGTCGTTCATCGTTGGAACGATCGCGGATGCTGCAAAAGAGGAAGCGATGCCAACACAGAAAACGGATTTCTTGGACTTTGTTCGACATGTCGTGAATGGCGAGCTTGCGGAAGTATCGCATCGTTTGGCTGCCAGCGCCTCCTTGGCGAAAGTCGCGTCGGACGTTGGCGCGACGCGACACGATGCATCGACTTATTTCTACCGCGAGATTTCTCACTACCTCTACGCCGGAGATACGGCCTTGCATATGGCGTCCGCGGCTTTTCGGTGTTCGATCGCGGTACTGCTCGTGGCGCACGGCGCGGATTGCCGCGCGAAAAATCGACGTGGAGCTGAACCGATTCACTACGCGGCCGACACAAATCGATGGGATCCGACGGGACAGATCGAGACGATCAAGTACCTCTTGTCGATCGGAGTGGAGCCGAATGTCGTCGACAAGTCCGGCGCAGGACCACTGCACAGAGCTGTAAGAACACGATCGTATCCAGCCGTGCTGGCACTTTTGGACGGTGGTGCAAATCCCATCGCCCCCAACAAGTCCGGTTCAACGCCGCTGCACCTGGCAGTTCAATCGACCGGACGCGGCGGCAGCGGTTCTGAGCACGCACGACAACAACAGGCGGCGATCATCCGGCTGCTGCTCGAACGTGGTGCGAGCCCGACCGACAAAGACGGGAATGGGAAGCAGGTCTGTCGGGTAGCAACGAGCGAGTGGGTTCGCAATCTGCTCAGCGGCAAATGATTCACGCGGGTGCGAGGATCGAAGTGACGATCGAAGTAGTCACGCCGTCCCGGCGAAACTGTTGTGAACCTGCCCCATTCGGGTATACACTCTGGTGGGATTCACACCCGGAAGTGGCCCCGCCCACGATTACGGAGCTAACATCATGTCGCCAAAACTCTGCCGCCGTCGATTTGTTCAATCCGCCGCAGCGATCGGCATCAGCCTGCCCACTGTCATTCCATCGAAAGTACTGTTCGGCAAAGCGCCCAACGAGCGATTGTCGTTCGCGTGCATCGGGATGGGGGGCCAGATGCGAGGTTACCTGATCCCGGAGCTCGCCAAGCTCGATCAGCAGATTGTCGCCATCTGCGACGTCGACAAACGACAGCGTGACAGTGCGATGCAGATCAAAGGGCTGGCCAATGCCAGAGCCTATCACGATTATCGCGAGTTGCTCGATCAGGAGAACGGCGTTGATGCGGTGATTATCGCCACGCCGGACCATTGGCATGTACCGATTTGCCAGGCGGCCCTGGCCAGCGGGAAGCATGTGTATTGCGAGAAGCCATTAGCCCACTCTGTGGCCGAATGCCGTGCCTTGGAGATGCTGGCAAAGAGCCACCCCAAGCTGGCGACCCAGACAGGGAATCAGGGCTGCTCCACGGAGGGCTTTCGCCGCAGCATGGAAGTGATTCAAGCGGGCCTGCTTGGCCAGGTCAACGAGGTGCACGTCTGGCATCCGGCGCATGGATGGCCCAACGGTGTCGACCGTCCGGCGAAAAGCGATCCGATTCCCGATGGTTTGGACTGGAACTTCTGGTTAGGTTCGGCTCCGCTGCGTCCCTACCACAACGAAATCTATCATCCCGGCAAGTGGCGAGGCTGGTACGATTTCGGCGGAGGCTCGATGGCGGACTTCTGCTGCCACGGTTTTCAACTCGCCTATCGGGCGCTCGAGCTGGACGCTCCGACGCGCGTCGAGGCGACGGGCGACGATCTGGGGCACGAGTCGTTCCCGACTCGCTGCACCGTGACATTCGACTTTGCCGCCAAAGGCAAGCGGGGGGCGGTCAAACTCTATTTCTACTCTGGAGACAAGCATTTCCCGCCGGACGAAATCACGCAGGGCCCGGTCGACTCCACGGGCTGCCTGATTGTCGGAAGCGAAGGCACACTATCGGCCGGGCTGTGGAATACCGACTGTAATGTCCGGCTGAAGGGCAGCAGGGAATTCCGCGGCGTCGATCATCCCGAGGTGGTCAAGATCCCTAAGACGCAGCCTCGCATCGATACGGAAGTGCTCAAGTGGGATCCACGACGCGTGGCCAAAGGGCAACGACCGCGTTGGAGCCAGGTGAATAACTCGCACATGTTCGAGTGGGTGCTGGCCTGCGCGGGTGACGCCAAGTCGTACTCGCCGTTTGAGATTGGAGCCCGCATCACCGAAGTTGGAATGCTGGGAGTGCTCGCGCTGCGGACCCAAAAACCGATCAACTGGAACGCCGAGAAGCGCCAGGCCGTGGGCATGCCTGAAGCCGACGGGATGATCGATCCCCGACCCGCTACCGAGGAGTACTTGCCCCGTTAACAATTTGTTGCTGGGCCGATGCTGCGCGTACGGCATCGCACCCGCTGCTTCTGAACCGTTCAATCGCCTTGTAACGAGAAAACACAGATGGCCGAGATCAACAATCCTCAACCTCCGCTCGGACTGCCACCGGGCAGCGTGCGCGCGCTGTTGTCGCTAATGGTCGTCAGCATGGTTATTGAAGAGACCGTTCATGGTCACGATCTTTCCGTGCACCTGGTCGAGGCGCTATTAATGGTGCTCGCACTCTATTTCTCCGCTCGCAAGATTGTGAGTGTGCCTCCCGCGGTGCTCCAACAGTTGGAAAAAGAGGGCCAGATTCCGGTCGAGCGGCAACCGCTGTACTTGCCTAGGTTCTCGATCCGCCTGGTGATCTTGTTGAGCTTTGCCGGAGCGGCGGCCTACCTTTACCAGCACGATAGGCTTTTCACCAACCCGTCGCTATCGAGTTTCGGCATGGTGGGGGCCTACCTGTTGGGTGTGCTGCTGCGGCCGATGGGTCGTTTCCTGCGTCGGGGCGAGATGGCCGCAAGCCTGATGGATCGGTTTGCCGATTTGCGGGCGCTAGTCGTGCTCGGTGCGGTCGCCGTGCTCACCGTCAGTTACTGGCTGGACAAGCCCGAATGGCGCCCCGACTGGGCGCAGCACGCCGCGCTTACGTTGCTGCTGTATTATTTTGGCGCTCGATGAGCATGTACGACAATCAGCAGTGTCTTCGTGTGGAAGACATGCCGTAACACGCCCGCGGCCTGTCTGCGTGCGCAACAGCAAATGCTGGCATTATTCGCGGCGGAAAGCGGTTGAATCGACCGCGTACCTGGCGTGAGCGGCGCATCAGCGCGGCCGGTTTGCCATTTCGGCAAATACTTCATCGGCCGCGGCGATCGTGTGGGCGATATCGCTGTCCTGGTGCGCGATCGACAGGAAAAGGGCTTCGAACTGGCTGCATGGCATATAGACACCCCGATCGATCAGACCCCAGAAATATCGGGCATAGAGATCCGTCCGCGAGCGGCTGGCGGTGGGCCAGTCGCGCACGGTTTCGGGTTGGAAGAAAAGTGTCAGCATGCTGCCGATGCGTTCTAACGAGGTTTCCAGACCATGACGCGTGGCGGCGTCTCGCAGGCCGTTACCCAGAGCGCGGCCGAGCTGCTGCAGTCGCGGATAGGGATCGGTATCCCGCAGGATTTTCAGTGTCGCCGCCCCCGCCGCTGTGGCGATCGGATTGCCGCTCAGCGTGCCGGCCTGGAATACCTTGCCTGCCGGCAACACTTGATTCATGATTTCCGCTCGCCCGCCGTATGCTCCGATCGGCATCCCTCCGCCGACGATTTTTCCCAAGGTTGTCAGGTCGGGAGTAATGCCTAGCAGCGACTGGGCGCCGCCGAACGCAACGCGGAAGCCGGTCATGACTTCGTCGCAGATCAGCAGTGCGCCGTAGCGCTGGGCGAGTTCCACGAGTGTTTTGACGAACTCGGCGGTGGGCCGCACGCAGCCCATATTTCCGACGAATGGCTCGAAGATCACGGCTGCGATTCGGTCGCCACAGCGCTGAAACTGCTCGGCCAACTGCTGGGGATGATTGTACTGCACGACGATCGTGTCGGCGCTCGTGCCGCGCGTCACGCCGGGCGAGTCGGGCACGGAGAGGGTCGCGGCGGCGCTGCCGGCCGCGACCAGCAGGCTATCGACGTGCCCGTGGTAATTACCGGCGAACTTGACGATCATCTCACGCCCGGTGTAACCGCGCGCAAGCCGAATCGCGCTCATTGTGGCTTCCGTCCCGGAATTGACGAGCCGTACCCGTTCGATGGACGGCATGGCGCGAATAATCTGTTCGGCAAGTTCATTCTCGCCCACCGTCGGCGCGCCGAAGCTCGTGCCGCGATCGACGGCCGCATGGATCGCCGCCGTGACCTCGGGATGGCAATGCCCCAGGATCATCGGCCCCCAGGAGAGCACATAGTCGATATATCGGTTGCCGTCGAGATCTTCCAGGAAAGCGCCGTGGCCTCGCTGAAAGACGATCGGTTCGCCTCCCACGGCGCCGAAGGCGCGAGCGGGACTGTTGACACCGCCGGGCATCAATTGCCGGGCGCGTCGGAATTCTGCTTGACTCTTGCTGCGTTCCATGATCGCTCCGGGTGCGGCGGGCGGCGTGATTGAACTCGATTCAGGCGTCGTTCAGCCAGCGGGCGGCGTCCTTGGCCCAGTAGGTAAGGATGATCCGCGCGCCGGCTCGCGTGATCGCGGTCAGTGTTTCCATCGCGACGGCCCGCTCGTCGATCCAGCCGCGCTCCGCGGCCGCCTTGACCATGCTGTATTCGCCCGAGACGTTGTAGGCGGCGAGCGGCACACCGGGGTAGCGGTCACGCACCATGCGGACAATATCGAGATAGGCCAACGCCGGCTTGACCATGATCATGTCGGCGCCTTCCGCCACATCCAGATCGACTTCCCGAAGCGCCTGCTCGGCGTGAGCGGCAGGATCCATCTGGTAGCTGCGGCGGTCTCCAAACCGCGGCGTGCTCTCCGCCGCCTCACGGAATGGACCGTAGAACGCGCTGGCGTACTTTGCCGCATAGCTCATGATCGGGACGTCCTGAAAACCGTCGGCATCCAGGCCCGCCCGGATCGCGCCCACCATTCCGTCCATCATTCCGCTCGGCGCGATCAGGTCGGCGCCGGCGCGGGCATGGCTGACGGCCTGCGCGGCCAATAATCGCAATGTGGCATCGTTATCGACGTCCCCGCGCCCCGCCCTGACTTCCAGCGGCCCACAGTGGCCGTGGCTGGTGTACTCGCAAAAGCAAAGATCGGTAATCAACAACATGTCGCCCGACTCGGACCGCGCCGCGCGCAGCGCCTGCTGCACGATCCCGTCCGCCGCCAGCGCGCAACTCCCCTGTTCGTCCTTCGACTCGGGAATTCCAAACAAAATCACTCCGCCCAGTCCCAACCCGCGTGCTTCGCGGACCTCGTGCAGCATTTCGTCGACGCTCAGCTGGCTGTGGCCCGGCATGGAACCGATCGGCTGGCGAATTCCCTGTCCAGGCCGCACGAAAAGCGGCAGGATCAACTGGGACGGATGGAAGCGAGTTTCCTGCACCAGTCGACGAATTCCCGGCAGACGCCGCAATCGCCGCATACGTAACTGGGGATAATGTGGAAGAGAGTTTGGGGCGTTCATTCCACCTTTATAGTCCAGCTTCACCGCAAACGGAATTCCAGGTAAGCTCGGCAGGCCGCCCCTGCCCATCCGGCAGCTCCTGAGGGATCTTTTCCGTGTCGAATTCGGACGAACTGCTCGGAATCCTGAATATTCACAAACCTCCCGGTATGACGTCGCGCGAAGTTGTCAATCTTGTGCAGCGGCGTGCCCGGCGAGCCAAAGTGGGACATGCCGGCACACTCGACCCCCTGGCCACCGGAGTCCTGTTGGTCTGCGTCGGCAAGGCAACTCGCCTGATCGACTATCTGCAACGTCCGCAGAAGACTTATCGGGCCTCGTTCCTGCTGGGATGCCGCAGTGACACGGAGGACGTGGAAGGCAATGTCGAAACACTCTCAACGGCTCGTATTCCCCAACGACAAGAAATCATCGACACACTGCCAAAGTTTGTCGGACGTATCCAGCAGCGGCCACCGCGCTTCTCGGCCTTGAAGGTCCAGGGCCAGCGCGCCTACCGGATGGCTCGCCGCGGCCTCGAGTTTGACCTGGCGGAGCGGGAGGTTGAGATACACGCGTTGCGGTTGATCGAGTATTCCTACCCTCGGCTCGACCTGGAAATCGAGTGTGGATCGGGCACTTATGTACGCAGCCTGGGCCGGGATTTAGCGATCGAACTCGGCAGCGAAGCGGTGATGGCCGAACTGGTTCGAACGGCGATCGGCCCGTTTTCCATTTCTGGATCTTTGCCGGTCGAACAAATCAGAGAACAGGAGATCCGCCCACTGCTGCTCGACTCCCTGCTTGCCGTCGGCGGATTGGCATCGCGCGTCCTGCTTCCCGAAGAAGTGGACAGATTCGCTTGCGGGTTAACGCTGCCCACGCCCGAAACGCCGATCGGAACGGAATGGTCCGTTATCGATCCACACGGCCGGTTTGTCGGCATTGCCATTCAGATCAGTCCGTGCGAAATTCGCGCGCTGGTGAATTTCATCGCGCGAAACTAGTGCAATGTCACGGCTTAATCGTCGGGTTCGCGTCATTCGTAGGACGGGTCAGGAG